>Ga0187880_1000083_pt1 | contig 76962 bp, 72 predicted proteins | sample June2016WEW_19_4_FD_132998 | JGI IMG/M metagenome (GOLD analysis project Ga0187880, IMG submission 132998) | Peatland microbial communities from SPRUCE experiment site at the Marcell Experimental Forest, Minnesota, USA - June2016WEW_19_40 | ecosystem: Environmental > Terrestrial > Soil >... | reverse complement strand
GGATCTTGCCCTGCGAACGGAGGCGCTCGATCGCGTCCATCCAGTCGCCCTGGCCCACCCATTCGTCCGACCAGACGTGGAACTGCTGCACGTCTATCGTCTCGAGCCCAAGGTTAGCCAGGCTTCGCTCGGTGCACTGCACGACCCAGTCCGCCGGGAATGCCTCTCCGGCCGGTACACCTTTGGGGGCGGGCCACTTGCGGTTCTTTGGGGGCACCTTCGACGAAACATGAACAACGCCTCCTGCTTCTCGCACCACCTTGCCCACTAGCTTCTCGCTATGACCGTCCCCATAGCCGAGGGCAGTGTCGATGAAGTTCACACCCAGGTCGATCGCCCGGTGGAGCGACCGCAACGACTCGTCGTCGTCGGCCCCGAGCCACATGGTCTTTCCGATCCCCCAGGCGCCGTAACCAAGCTCAGATACCTGCAGGCCGGTATTGCCCAAGCTGCGGTAGTTCATGGTCAACCTCCTGCCAGCAATGTACCTGCGGAACCGGGGATTGCAGCAAGACCGGGGGACACGACGGCAGCTGACTCGATCGAGCGCCAGGCAGGTCCTTCAGCCTCGAACGGTGAGCCCAGTAACGTGGGGTTTGTAGTGCTACAACTCCAATCGTGATCGAGCCGCCTGACGTCACAGATGCTCTGCTCCGGGCGGCGATGTTTGAGCACCTCGATCGGCTCGTTCAGACTAGCCCTGACGGCGCTCTCGCCTCGGCGGACATCAACACGTTCAATTTCGATGGCCGGCCGATCCGACTGATCGTGCAGTCGGGTATCTGGAAACCAGCAGGCCTCCACGCTGCCCTGACCATACGAACGACCTTCACTCCGCCGAATCAGCCTCCGCCGTACGTTGACGATGTCGGTGATGACGGCCTTGTGCGCTATAAGTACCGGGGCACTGACCCCAACCACGTTGACAACCGAGCGCTACGGGTCGCGATGGTCGAGGGTATGTCGCTTGCCTACTTCGTTGGCGTGGCCCGAGGCGTCTACGTGCCCCGGTATCCCGTCTGGCTCGTCGAGGAGGACCCGGCGCGGCACGAGTTCGCCGTTGCCGTCGACGAAGGCCAGCGCTTCGTCGACCTCGCCTCTCCCGCGCCACTTCAGCGGGCGTACCTTGAGCGCCTCACCAGTGTCCGACTTCACCAACCCGTCTTTCGAGCCCGGGTTCTGCGAGCGTACGGCGAGCGTTGTGCCATGTGCCGTCTGCACGAGGCTCAACTGCTGGATGCTGCCCACATCATCCCTGACGGACAGCCCAAGGGTGACCCTGTGGTCCCGAACGGTCTAGCTCTGTGCAAGATCCATCACGCTGCCTACGACGTCAACCTGATCGGCGTGCGCCCGAATCTTGTCGTTGAGGTAGCACAGCGGCTCCTGAATGACACCGATGGACCGATGCTCCGGCACGGACTGCAAGAGATGGCCGGTGCTCAGCTTCTTGTACCTCGCGAACGAACTGCCCAGCCCGATCCCGAGCGTTTGGAGCTGCGCTACGAACAGTTCAGGGCCGCGAGCTGATGAGCTCGACAGACTGGGTCGAGTGGGTTACCTCCCTCAATCAGTGGCGGCGCGGCGGTGAGAGGGCACCCCACAAGCCGTTGCTACTCCTTTACGCCCTTGGTCGCCTCCAGCGCACTGGTTCGTCGCGTATGGCATTTGCCGAAGCCGAGGGAGACCTCCGCCGACTTCTGGAGGAGTTCGGGCCGCCGAGGTCAACGAGTCCGGGATACCCCTTCCACCACCTCACCACGGATGGCCTGTGGGTCGTGGGTACTCCAGCGGGGACCGGAAGTCCGGGAGGACCTCGCACCCTCGCGACTTCATCGCCGACAAACTGGCGGCGATGTGGCGCGACCTCTAGCCGGGCGGTAGGGAGCGGTCCCACTCACCCACGCGGGCGCAAGGTTGTGCCACGCGTCGTGATCGTGGCGGCCAACGTGTCCGGACGAGGAGCGGACCGCGATGATCCGGGGATTCCGCCGACCCCGCAGCTCGTCAGAATCCCGGCACGAGGGTCGAGATCTTGATCTTCTTGCCGAGGCGCGTGAGGTAAACGTCACAGTGCGCGAGGGGATGCTTCAGGCCCCCGGGGCAGTTCCTCTCACATACCGTGTCAAGGTCGTAGCACGCCCCTGTGTAGTTGCAACAACCCTCGAGCTTCACGTTGCAAACGAGCGTGGAACAGATGAGCTGTTCGGCCGTCGAGGTGACTTTGTCCTTCGCGATATCCGCGCTGAATGCGCTCTCTTCGCCGAGGTTCAAAAGTGACGCACCGGTGTAGGCAGCACCCATTGTCGTCAGCGCGAGGTCAGTCTCGGATCCGCCGCCGATGGCGGCCGAGAGAATGCCCTTCAGCAAAGGCAGTGCGAGCTTGATCGTCGTTATCGAGGCTGCCTCTCCCGCGGCGGCGAGGGGCGTGAGTACTCCGATCATGAGCGCCAAGGCCGCGCTGCATACCTCCTCGCAACTTGCCACCTCATCACCAACGGCGGTTCTCTGCGGCTCCGGCGATATGTCGGAGTGGCGCCGCGCGCCGGCCTCCGCCGAAGTTGTTCGTGCTGCGGCACTGCTCGGTAGCGCGGGACTCAAAGGGACGTCGATGGCGACGACCTGGCCGGCCGAGTTCGTTGCCACGACGGAGGTGATCTTGCCCTCGGAGTTGAAGATCGCTGCCGATGCGGTGCCCGCCGTGTTGGTCAGGGTGTACATGAGCAGTGCATTCGGACTCGCCGGAGACTTGCTTGTGAAGCCGGTGTTGGTCCCGATGAACGACAACGTCCCGTTCTGCTGCAGCCCCAGGGCCGTGGGTTCGCCGCTCTGCGAGAACCCCTGGGCGAGCAGGTAGGCGTGGATGCTCAAGTAAGCGGGCAGCTTGTTCGCGTAGTTAACGCACAGGTCGTTCGCCGTGCACTTCTGCTTGCACGGACGACAAACCAGCTCTTTCGGCCGTGAGCCTGCCGCCGGTGCCTCGCAGATCATGCACGTCCCGCACGTCGGGCACTGGACTCCTTTGCTCGCTGTCGACACGAGCTTCGCCGTGAGATCGACCGCCCGTCCGAGGCGTGTCAGCACCGGGGCCAGGACTCCGGCGCTCAGGCCTGCTGTCAAGGTCTCCCGACGGCTGAGCATCGCCTGCAGCGAGGACGTCAGCGGTGACAAGACACCACCGGGCGCCTGGCGACTCGGTTCGCTCAGCCGCGCGCCGGACCTGCCGGACGACGGTGCACCTCCCGGGCCGACGGACTGGCTGGTCAGTCCCCGGATGGCTTCCGGTCCGACGACGAGCGCCTCAGGCCGCGCGTCGGACGCGCTCAGCACAACGGCGGACGGAGTGGCCAGAACGCCGAAGCGGATCATCAGCTTGTCATCGTCGTCCACCACTGACCGATCTTCGGGGAATCCGGCCAACAACTCACGGTTGAGGTCGAGCGGTCCACGTGTGACCAACACGAGCCTGTCGGTCATGTGTGGCCACGAGCTTTGCAAGTCGGGCAGGAGTGACCGGCAGGGCCTACATGCCGGATCGATGAACACCAGTATGTTGCGACTGTCGGCGTCAAGCCTCTCCGCCAGGGTTGTCACGCGACCGTCGAGCGAGACGACTTGTGCAGATGCGGGATCGAGCGGTGGGCTGTGGCGCCGCGCGAACGTGCCTGAGCCTCCGTCAAGGGCTCCCGCTTCGGTGGGCTCACCTGCACGGTGCAGCCGCGACCGACCGCGCACGAACGAGACGACGAGCGACCCGGAGATGACCCCAAGCGCGACGACGACCCAGACGTTTTGGCCGGGCATGGTCAAGACGTTCACGAGCGACGAAAAACGCGACTGACTGGACGCCACGGCGATGAGCGCCGAAGCCGAGAAGAGGACGATGTTGCGGACGACGGCTGACCACCCGATCTTCGACGAATGGAGCCGCCCGAAGCAGTTGCAGGTGCCCGTGAGCCCCCGGCTCATGTTCCTCGCTACCAGCGCACAGAAGAGCGCGAGGAGCAGGCAGGAGACGGCTGCAGCGACCCGCGCCGTCATCGGGAAGAGCAGTGCGCCCGCGACGGCCAACTCGAACGCTGAAAGCGCATTGACCGCCGGCCTCAACCGGGGACTCAGCTGAAAGGTCTCGAGCAGGAGATCCGTGCTCCGTGCGGTCAGGAGCTTTCCGATTGCCGCCGCAGCGTACACAGTCGCCAAGACGAGCCTGAGCGCCACCACGAATGTCGCCACTTTGTTCCCCCCAAAGGTCGATCCAAGCAGTCCGCGTTGCTGCTGCCCGCGTTCCCGATGCGCGCCCCGAGCGCTCTCGGCAGTGAGGTCGACGTCGATCGCGGTGGCATAGCTGCCGCGCTGCGCCGGCTCATCCGGAGAAGATCACGGAACTCCCCGATGGGTCATCGTATACCTGGACCTTTCCTCAAAGATCGAACGATCCGGCGGCCCGGGAAATGCCCGTCGTTTTGTTGGCAGGTGGCCAGCTTTGACCGGCAGGTGCCGCGTTCGCAGGTTCAACTCAGTGTGCAGTCAGGACTGGGCGAAAACGCTGCTGGGCAAATCCACCGAATGGTGGGGGTGTGCCGAGAGTGTGGGTCTCCAACCGCCCAGGACGCCAAGTTCTGCGCGAGTTGCGGGGTAAGGCTCAGTGTTGGTCGAACACGGTCGTGTGGACGGCGGCGTTCTCGGCCACGACGCGACCGCTGGCGATCACATAGCGGGGCGGGGTATGCCGGGCGACCGCTTCGCGCACCGTCGCGCCGTCCAAGACAACTAGGTCAGTCCGGCATCCGGGTTCGAGTCCGTGTCCGTCGATGCCCATGACGCGCGCCGCGGTGGTCGTGACGGCGTCCAAGAGCGCGTCGAGGCGCGGGCTGACGGAGGCGTTGAGCAGATGCGCCGCGAGGAAGACGACTTCCAGCATGTTCTGTTGCCCGAACGGGTAGTATGCGTCCTCGCAGTCGTCCTGACCGAGAGCGACAGGCAGGCCCTCCGCCAGCAGCTCGAACACAGGAAGGTGCAGAGGGCCTGTTTGCGGGTCGCTGACGAAGCCCAGTCCGGCCTCGCGGGCCAGGCGGGCGAGGCGCAGCAAGGATGGGGCCCGATACAGACCAAGGGCCCGCGCGTGGTTCGCGATGCCCTGCCCGCGAAGGCCGAACTCGAGCATCGCGGTGGCGAGCATCTCGGTCGTACGAAGGGCCGGGTCACCGGCGTCGTCCACGAGCATCGCCACTCGGCGACCGGTCGACGCGGCGAGCTCGCACATCCGGCGCACGTGCTCGCGTGCATCGGCGTCGGTGTACTCGATCCAGGGAATGCCGCCCACGACGTCCGCTCCGAGCTCCACCGCCTCGCGCACGAGCTCCTCGGCGCCAGGGTCGCGCAGCAACCCGTCCTGCGGGAACGCCACGACCTGCAGGTCGATGACGCCATGGAACTCCTCACGCAGTCGCAGAAGGGGTGCGATGCCCCGCAGCTCGGCGCGCGTGTCGACATCGGCGAAGGCCAGCACGTGACGCAAACCGTGCCGCAGGCCCGACAACAGGCACCGCCGCGCCTTCGCTTCGATCGTCGCCTCGTCGTAGCTGTCCTTGACTGCCGACGCGAGCTCGATCGACGTCATCGACCCGCCCATCTGCTCTCCGGTGTAGGCGGCTACGGTCGCATCCCCGAGCAGGTCGAGCGTGTACACCTTGTCCAGGTGCATGTGCGCGTTGACGAACGATGGGATCACAAGCGCTCCATCGGCTTCGACGACGGTCTCGGCTTGCAGCGGGTTGTCTGTGATCACAGCGATTCTGCCGTTCCGCGCTCCTATCCAGCGCGCACCATCGGCCCCCCGTAGGGTCGCCTCCGCGACGACGAGATCGAATGGCTCAGTCGGCGAGTTCATCGGGCCAACGACGCTGACCGAACGCAGACTCCACCTTGTCGGGGAGTGAGCCTGGTCTTGAGCGGATCAGGCCCAGGTCGGGACCGGTGAGGTGACAGAACCGCTGTGTCCGACCTTAGGCACTGTCCGGCATGCCGTACGTTCGATCTTGGTGGAGCATCCCCTCGGTTGACCGACATTGCGACCGTGTCTTCCGCGACTTTCACCTCGGCGGGGACTCCGACGATCGTGACGGGTCCCCAGGCTGTCGGCGCGGCGCGGCTACGGCTGCTTCAGTCATCATGGCTGCCACTCTCTGGTCCCCGACCGCCCGATTGGTGTGAACGTTGCAACGCTAGCTGTCGCTCCGTCCGATTCGCGCCAGTCGCTCGAAGCTCTGTGTACCATCGCGGCGTGCCGCTGATAGGAGGTGTCGCGGCGCTCGCTGGTAGTCGCGTCGCCATGTTCGGGGCAGGCATGGAAGGGCAGTGCTTCGCTCGGCGCGTCGGTCCGACCTGCGCCGAACTGGTCATCGTGGACGATATTGCGGGGGATCCGAGCGTTCTTACGGGCCCGCGCCAGGGTGGCGAGACTGCGCCGGCCGGAATTGATGTGCAGCCGCCTTCGGTTCTCGAGGAGCGCCATTTCGACTTCGTCGTGCACTCGCCCGGGGTCTCGCGCTACGACGCGCGCCTTGTTGCCGCGGCCCGGCTGGGTGCGGTCGTGACGACTCCGACGGCGCTGTTCATGGAGGACTTCCAGCAAAGGCGAGTTGTGGCCGTGACCGGGTCCAAGGGCAAGACGACGACCGCAATGCTCACGGCGGCTGCCCTCGGCGCCTACGGTCTCGACGTCGCCCTTGCCGGTAACATCGGCCGCCCTCTGACCGAGCTGTACGACGACGACGCTCATGACGTTTTCGTCCTCGAGATCTCGAGCTTCCAGGCTGCGGAGGTGACTGTGTCACCCTCGGTCGGTGTGCTCACCCTGCTGGCGCCGGACCACCTCGACTGGCACCGGAACCTCAAGAACTATTACGAGGACAAGCTCAACCTGTTCTCCCACCGCGACGGTGTCCCCGTCGCCGTGAACGGATGTTGTGACGAGGCCGTTGCGCGGAGCTCATGGATGACGGGCAGGGTCCTGTACGGCAACAGTGGTCCAGTGCGCCTCGAACAGGGCCGGGTCGTCGTGTCCGGTCTCGGCCCTTTGGACCTCGGGGAGTATCGGCTGTTGGGGGAGCACAATCTCCTCAACGCTTGCGGCGCGGTCACAGCTGCCCTGCTGACCACCGGGGAACTGCCCGACAGAGAAAGGCTCGAGCGAGAGCTCGCAGGGGTGACCGCACCCCGATCGCGGCTTCAGCCCATCGGGGACATCGACGGTGTCAGCTACATCGACGACGCCCTCGCCAGCAACCCGGAGGGGACGGTTGCCGCGCTGAAGGCTTTCCAGGGCAGAAAGATCGCCCTGATCTCTGGCGGGCACGACCGCGGACTCGACTACTCGGCGCTCGCCCGGGCGATCGAGTCGAGCTTGCCGCAACCAGTCGTCTACTTGATGGGTGACGCCGGCGCGGCGATCGCGAGCGCGCTCGACGACATCTCGAGCAATGTCCAACGCCACCTGGTGCCATCGCTCGAGGTCGCGGTGGGCCTCGCCTCCTCTCGCCGGGATGTCTCGGCGGTGCTGTTCTCGCCTGCGTCGCCGACTCCTCGTGACGAAGGCTCCTACCTCGATCGCAGCCGACGCTTCCGGCGGTTCGCCGGGATCGCGGAAGACGACTCGACGCGCGTGGGAACCTCGTGACAGCACCGGGACTGGCGGGCGTCGAGACGTTTCGGATCGTGGGCTTCGACTTCGATCCCGCACGCAACGTTGCTCGTCTTGATTACGCCTTCGACGACAGCCATCGCTTCGAGGAGGTCGTTGAGCTGGGCGGGTTCCCGCTCGGATCGCGTGCGGGGCCCGGCATCGAGCGAGCTCTCCGGCTGGTGCACCTCGCTGCCGGCGTCAGCTACTACAAAGCGGTGGCGCCGGGAAGGATCGCCGTCGAAACCGGGCCACTCAGCGGCGGGGAGGCGGCGCTCGTGCGCGACCTGTACGACAAGGGGTTGCGCGAGTTCGCCGTGGCGAACAGCCGGCACGTCCCACTCGAGTTCGAGCTGGATGTGGCACCCGAGCCATGGTCCGGGGCCTTTGGTGACGATCCCGGGTCGAAGGTGACCGATGCCCGTGGTCAGGATACTCCTCCGGAGGGGATCGCCGTGCCCATCGGAGGTGGCAAGGACTCGATCGTGCTGGTCGAGGCCCTGAAGGCGGCCAGCCCACCGCCTGAGCTCGCGACCTGGCTCGTCGCGGTCAACCCGCGGCCAGCCATGCAACGTACGGCGGAGGTCGCCGGCCTGCCGCTCGCATCGGTGAAACGGACCATCTCACCCAAGTTGCTCGAGCTCAATGCTGCCGGCGCACTCAACGGTCACGTGCCGATCACAGCGATCGTGTCGCTGATAGTCGTGGCGGCGGGATACGTGTATGGCTACGACACGACCCTCATGGCGCTGGAGCGTTCTGCCGACGAGGCCACCTCGTTCGTCGGGGACGTCGCGGTCAACCACCAGTGGAGCAAGAGCACCGAGTGCGAGCTCGGGCTGCGGTCGGTCATCCGCGAATCGGTCTCCCACAACATCGAGTACTCCTCGCCACTGCGCTCGTGCGGAGAGATCGAGATCGCGAGGTGGTTCGCGGACCTTCCCGCCTACCACTCCGGTTTCGTGAGTTGCAATCAGGCTTATCGGTCAGGCACTCTCTTCGATCTCTGGTGCGGGCACTGCCCGAAATGCCGGTTCGTCTTTCTCATGCTGGCCCCGTTTTTCGCGCCCGATCGTCTCGCGGCGATCTTCGGCGAGAACCTCCTCGACAACCACCAGCAGGTCGAGGGATTCCGGGACCTTTATGCTGCGGGTCGCAAACCCTACGAGTGCGTAGGCGAGCAGCGTGAGTCGCTGCTTGCCTTCCTGCTGTTGTTGGAGCACCCGAAGTGGCGCGAGACGTCTGTCGTGGTGGCGCTCCGGCCGGAGCTCGAGAGCAGCCGTCGGCTTGTCGCCGCGGACCTCGACGGCGACGTCCCGGCCATCGAGACTGCGGAGGCGACCCGCGAGCGAGTTGTGAGGTTCGTGTCGCAGCTGCTCACACGCGATCGCACATAGGTGCCGTGAGCTCCCGTTTTGTCGCCGGAGTGAATCCAGCACCGTGACTGCGCTCCGGCGGGTCGCCCGGCGTCGCGTATGGACGGGCCGACCGGGTGGTCAGCTTTGCGCTGCGCTCGTCCGGTAGCCTGGCGTTAGGTACCCAGTCATGATCCTCGACTCCATCCACTCACCGTCCGATCTCAAGGCCCTCTCGCTTGTCGAGTGCGACCAACTCGCCGCTGAGATCCGTGACTTCATCGTGGAGGCGGTGTCGCGCACCGGTGGGCACCTCGGTTCGAACCTCGGTGTCGTCGAGCTCACCCTCGCCCTGCATCGGGTGTTCAACTCCCCGGAGGACGTTTTCCTGTTCGACACAGGGCACCAGGCCTACGTTCACAAGATCGTGACAGGCCGCCGGGAGGGTTTCGTCGCCCTGAAGCAGGAAGGCGGCCTCTCGGGGTACCCGTCGCGGGCGGAGTCGCCGCACGACTGGGTCGAGAACTCCCACGCCTCGACAGCGCTCAGCTATGCGCACGGGATCGCCACCGCGCTCAGTCTCCAGAGCAACAGCGAGCCGAGTGCCCGTGAGCGTCACGTCGTGGCGGTGGTCGGCGACGGGGCTCTCACAGGGGGGATGGCCTATGAGGCGCTCAACAACCTCGGCCACTCCGGAGCGAAGGTGCTGGTCGTGCTCAACGACAACGGTCGGAGTTACGCACCGACGGTCTCGAGGCTGTCGGTCTCATTGACCCAGCTTCGGCTGGATCCGCGCTACTTACAGGTCCGTGATCGGGTGCGCCACTTGGTGGAAGACCTCCCCGGCGGCGTGTCCTCGCTTGCGTTCACCTCGTTCCACGGCCTCAGTGCGGCTATCCGGGAAGTCGTCGAGCCGCGCATGTTCTTCGAGGCGCTCGGTATCCGCTACACGGGACCGATCGACGGGCACGATGTCGGGGGGCTCGAGCAGGCCCTTCGCCGAGCCGCGAGTTGGCAGGGCCCCATCGTTCTGCATGTCGTGACCACCAAGGGGAAGGGGTACGCACCTGCGGAGGCCGACGAGATCGCCTGTCTCCACGACCTGAAGCCTCCGGCCGCGTCGGCCTCGCCGAGCCGCTCGGGCGGACGGGCGTCGGCTCGCCCCGGCGCGCGGCCGGCTGTGGGTGCTCAGACGAATGGGTCGACAGACGACGACGGGCTGCCCGGGCCTCTTGACGCAGGCGAGAGCTACGCCGAGGTCTTCTCGTCGGCGCTCGTGGACCTGGCCGCGGTCGACGACCGCATAGTGGCGATCACGGCGGCCATGCCCGGTCCGACCGGGCTTCTGGCGTTCAAGGACCGCTATCCCGAGCGCTTCATGGACGTCGGCATCGCCGAGCAGCACGCGCTCACGGCGGCGGCTGGGATGGCGATGGGCGGCCTCAGACCTGTCGTCGCGATCTTCTCCACCTTCCTTGGCAGGGCGGTGGACCAGTGGAACCTCGACGTCGGGCTGCACGGTCTGCCGATCGTGATCTGCGCCGGGCGGGCAGGGATCACCGGGGATGACGGGCCGAGCCATCACGGCATCTACGACCTTGTCCAAGCGCTCCAGATACCGGGTTGCACGATCTTCTGCCCCGCTGAGACCGCCGAGGTCGCCCCGATGCTCGCCCAGGCGCTCGAGCTCGATGGTCCCTCTTTGATCCGGATCCCGAAGACCCCGTCGCCAGGTCCGCTGGCCAAGCCGGGGGCTGGCCTCAAGGCTCGCAGGCTTCGAAAGGGGACTGGCGAGGTTGTTCTCGTCGGGATCGGCAAGATGGCGCGTGCGGTGCTCGCGGCTGCAGAAGAGCTGTTCGACGACGGCATCGAAACCGATGTCTTCGACGCCCGGGTCGTCCGCCCGGCCGACCCCGAACTGCTGGAGGCGATGGCGCGCTCGAGGCTCGTGGTCACGGCCGAGGACGGGCTGGCTCATGGCGGTGCCGGACAGTACCTCGTCGGCGAGGCTGATCGCGTCGCCGATGCCGCCGCGCTCGAGGGGCCGCGTCAGGTTGTGCTCGGTGTCCCCACGGAGTACTTGCGGCACGCCAAGCCCGACGTGATCCTTTCCCGGCTCGGCCTTGATGGCGCCGGGATCGCGGAGGTCACCCGCAGGGCGCTCGCAAGGCGCAGGCGCGTCGAGCGGGCGCAGCACGCCGAACCGCTCGAGCGGACCTGACGGGCAGACCGCGCTGTTGGCTCTGATGCAAAGGGCCGGCGGGTTGGTCAGAACAGCCGGGCACCGCCGGGCGTCCCCGCGTCGCCTGGTTGTTCGTCGACAGGCTCTCCGAGATCGGGTCCCTCCTCGCGGGCGTCGTTGAGCCTGGTCGACACCCGGAACGTCTCCAGTGCCTCGCTGGCGACAGGGCGTGTCAGCCGGCTGAGCTCGCCGGAGCCGAGGGGCTCGGGGGACAGCCACTCCTCGAGGTCCTCCTCCGCGATCAGCACCGGCATGCGGTCGTGGACGCGGCCCACGAGCTCGTTCGCGTCGGTCGTGAGGATTGTGCAGGTGTACAGAGGCGTCACAGAGTCGGCCCCCCGAGGTTGCCACCTCTCCCACAGGCCGCCCATGAGGAGCAGGCCGGAGCCCGCCGCGGTCCGGAAGCACCAGGGTTGCTTGCGCCGGACCGGATCGGCTGGCGTGGCCGGAGCCCATTCGTAGAAGGCATCGGCGGGAACGATGCAGCGCTGCCGATCGATCGCGTTGCGGAACATCGGCCTGTCCCCGACAGTCTCCGCCTTCGCGTTGAAAGCGCGAGCTCCTATCGACGGGTCCTTTGCCCACCAAGGGACCAGGCCCCAGCGGAAGGCGGACAGCTGACGGAGGCCTGAATCAGCGTGAGGCACCGTCACCGCGAGCACCGTCGCCTGCGGGGCAATGTTCCAACGTGGGACGACAAGCTCGGGCGGGACGTCGACCTTGTCCACCTCGAGCAACCGGGCAATTTCCTCGACGGGGCGGCTCGCGACGAAACGACCACACATCGTCCCGAACGCTATCGGCCCCCGCATGCCACGGGTTCATGAGCGATCCGCGGCAAAGCCGAGTGTCAGTCGACGGTGCGGTAGAGCTCGACCCCACAGGCATCGGCGATGTCGTCGGCGCAGGGCTCGCACTCCATTTCCAAGGTCGCGTGAGCAACATGGAAGCGACTCTGAACGGAGTTCTTCACCCGTTCTCCGACGACCTGGGCCTGTTCCAGGCTCGGGTGCCCGTCCAGCACGACGTGGGCCGAGAGCGCCCTGACGTCGCTCGACAGGCTCCAGCAGTGCAGGTCGTGGACCGCCGTCACCCCTTCGATGGCGGAGATCGCCGAGGCGAGCGCGGAGACGTCCAGATCGGGTGGGGTCGACTCGAGCAGGACGTCCAGGCTCGCGCGCACGAGCCGCCAGGCCTCGGTCCCGATGAGCACAGTGATGAGGAGCCCTACGATCGGGTCGATCGCCTCGAAACGTCCCGTGGCGAGGATCACTGTCCCCGCCACGATCACGCCGAGCGCGGCGGCCGCATCCCCGGTGAAATGCAGGGCCACGGCCTTGAAGTTCAGGTCCTCGGTGTGCTCGCGCAGCAATAGGGCCGCGACCGCGTTGCCCAAGAGACCCGCCGCTGCCACGATCACAACGAGGGCGCCGTGCACATGGGCCGGGTGGGCCAGTCGGTATGCGCCGAGCGCGACCACGCCGAGGCCGACGACAACGATCGCCGTCGCGTTCGCGAGGGCGGCGAGGATGGTGGCCCGGTGGTACCCGAAGGATCTAAAGGCGGTGGCAGGTCGCAGCGCGAGCCGGGTGGCGACGAGGGCCAGCCCCAGCGCCGCGGCGTCGGCCAGGTCGTGGCCGGCGGTTGCCACCAGGCCGGTCGAATGTGCGAAGACCCCGCCGGTGGCCTCGGCGGCGACAAGGATCAGATCGACGACGAGAGCCAGCACGAGCCGGCGCGTTCGCGTCATGGGACGCCTCAGCCGGCTAGCCCTTCTGCGACGAGCGAGCGCACGAGCGGTAGGTCGTCAGGGTGCGTGAGGCCGATGCAACGGCTGTTCGAGGGGACGACCCGGAAGCGGGCCCGTCCTTCGGCCACGACCCGGCCGACGACGTCAGGCAGGAGGAGCTCGGGCGGCTTGCCTTCGTCGTGAGGGGCCGTCTCGGGATCGAAGGCATCGAGGGCGCTGTCGAGCTCGTCGAGGATCGACTCAGCGAAACCCCAGAGGTTCATGCTCACCTGTTCGTCACCGCTCAGACGCTGCAGGCGTCCCGCGTCGGATCCGGCGATCGGAGAGCCGTCGAACGCGCCATCGGGGAGGCGCTGCATCCGCTGCTCGACGATGCGGGCCAGAAAGCCTCCCTTGTCGGTCTCGCACAGCCCACGGGTGACCGGGCTGTCGTTGATGACCGTGTCGCGGAGGTGGTAACCGACGAGCACGTGGTCGCCAGGTGAGTCGTTGACGAGATGGTCCGCGAGCGTCGACAGTGCCGGCGCCCCGTAGAGGTCGTCGGCGTTCGCGACTCCGAAAGGTCCGTCGACGAAGGGTCGGGCCGACTCGACCGCCTGAGCGGTGCCGGCAATGGGTCCCTGCACGACCGGCACGACCGGAAGATCCGCCGGCCAGAAGGACCCTATGTGTTCGAGCAGTTCGCTTTGGATCTCCTCACGCACGATGAGGATGACTCCGCCGAACCCTGCGGCGAGGGCGTCGCGGGCCGTGTAATCCATGAGTGCCTCACTGCCCGGTCCAACGGGAGCAAGCTGTTTCAGGCCTCCGAAGCGGCGGCCGTGACCGGCCGCGAGCAAGACGAGCTGCATGGCTGAAGCCTACGACCTCTTATCATCAAGGTGGACAAGGGTCATGGCCGCAGCTCGAATGGGAGGAGGTCGCTCGATGCAGGAGGACGCCGCGAGACCGGCTCCCGCAGGCGCGCCGGCGACCCCGCCGGCCCCCGTCGCTGTCAACGTGGGAATCGCCACGCAGTCCCATGACGAGCCGATCGACGACGCCGAGCGCGAGCGACGCCGCCAAGCCCTTGACGATCTCCTCGAGCTCATGCGGCCCGCCGTCCAGGCCGACGGTGGGGACCTCGCCCTTGTTGCGGTCGACTACGAGACGGGCGTCGTGGAGGTGCAGCTCCAGGGTGCCTGCGGGTCATGCGCGATATCCGCGGTGACGTTGCAGGGAGGCGTCGAGCGCCTTTTGAAAGAGCGTCTGGCGTGGGTCACCGAGGTCACCGGTGGCGTGGACGAGTCGGTGGATCCCTTCGAGAGTGCTGCTTTGGGCCGCGGAGGCTACGTACCGCGCTGGTGATGACCTCAGCCGGCGGCGCGCTCGGCCAAGGGCCGGCGGCGTTGCCAAGCCTGCGTGAGTGATTGGTTCTGCCAGCCGGCGTCGGCGGGATTCACGGTGACCCCTGGTGGCACGATCTCGTCCAAGCGGTCGAGCGTGGCGTCGTCCAAGGCGATCTCGCAACCCGCAATCAAGTCCTGCAGCTGGTCCATGGTCCTCGGCCCGATGATGGCGGCCGTCACGGCCGGGTGCGACACAACGAAGGCGAGCGCCAGGTGCCTGAGCGACATCCCGGCGTCGGTGGCGACTGCCTCGAGCTGGTCGACCAGGTCCAGCTTGCGCTGGTTGGCCGGGAGGCTCGGGTCGAAACGCTGCGGGATCCGCGACGCCCGTCCGGAGATCATGTCGATCTCGTTGCCCCGGCGGTACTTGCCGGTGAGCCAGCCGCCCGCGAGCGGGCTCCACGCGATCACTCCCATCCCGTAGCGTTCGCAGACCGGGAGTACGGCCGCCTCGATGCCACGGGCGAAAAGCGAGTACGGCGGCTGCTCGCAGCGGAAACGTTCGAGGCCGCGCTTCGCGGCGGTCCAATGTGACTCGACGATCATCTCGGCGGGGAATGTCGAGCAACCGATCGCGCGGACCTTGCCCGCCCGGATCAGGTCCGTCAGCACCGACAAAGTCTCCTCGATGTCGGTTCGCGGATCGGGGCGGTGGATCTGGTACAGGTCGATCCAGTCAGTGCCGAGACGCCGCAAGCTCTGCTCGACCTCGTAGCGGATCCAGCGCCGTGAGTTGCCCGAGTTGTTCTTGCCCGGGCCCATGTCGAAGTTCACCTTCGTGGCGAGCACGACATCGTCGCGCCGACCCTTCAGAGCCTTCCCGACTATCTCCTCCGACTCGCCGTGCGAGTACGCGTCCGCCGTATCAACGAAGTTGATGCCCGCGTCCAAGGCCGCGTGCACGATGCGCACGCCGTCTTCGTGGTTCTTGTTGCCCCATTCGCCGAGCATCATGGCGCCGAGGCAGTAGGCACTGACCTGGATACCGGTTCCTCCGAGCGTTCGATAGCGCATGACGGCCAATTTAGGGCTTCGGCGCGTATCTCGAAGGCGCGCGGGCCGGCGCGCGGAGCTCGTCCGTCGTACAGGTCCTGGGTGGTGGAGGGAGGGATTGACAGCCTCATGAGCGTCCGGCACGGCCCGGGCCCCGGCAATCCCTCCGATCGCCGCGGCCGGTGCTTGGCTCTTCGCCGCACGCGAGCCACGCGCCTTTGCCCGCCAGCCGATCGAGTGAGCGTCTCGCGAGATACCCGTAGGAAAACTCGCGCCGAGTGGACTCGCGCAAGGCTTCGCCGGTCACCGAGCAGCACCGGATGACCCTGAGGGACATCACCATTCACGGGACCTTCCTCCCGGACGACGACCCGAACGCATCCCTGGCCCTCTACCGCGACACCCTCGAGGTTCGCAACGACGTCGGCTACGTAGCGATGCGTTGGATTACGGCCGCCCCCGCCGGCCAGCCCGGCACGTCGACTTCCGAGCTGGCCGATAGTCTCTAAACCCACAATTCCACCGGGTCGATGTGACCCACGACCTGAGGAGTGACCATGACCGACTCTTCCACCCAGGGCATCAAGACCGTGCTGCATCCCGTGTCCGACCTGGCGACGGCCAAGGCGGTGTACGCCGCCCTGCTCGGCGTAGCGCCGCAGACCGACGAGTCCTACTACGTCGGCTTCGAGGCCGCGGGCCAGCACATCGGGCTGCTGCCGGGCGGTGGACCGCAGGCCATGACCTCACCAGTGGCCTACTGGCACGTGGCGGACATCGAGGCGAAGCTGGCCGAGGTGACCGCTGCGGGTGCCACCGTGAAAGAGCCCGTGCGCGACGTCGGTGGCGGCCGCCTGGTGGCCACCGTCACCGACCCCGATGGCAACGTCCTCGGGCTGCTTCAGGACCGGTGAGTGCCGACCCCACTCCCGCGCTGAGCGTCGTCGCGACCCCGAGCACCGGCCACCCAGACATTGATGTCCGGGTGGCCGGTGCCCCAGCGGACGGTGTGCCGTACCCGTGCCGCCGCCTTCCGACTGGGACGGCGATCGTCGGTAGGGGGAACGGGGTGCCAGCAAATGGGCAGGCCGCAACTGAATGGTCGCGATCAGTCAGGTTCGCCTAAGCGAGAAACTGCCCGATCACCTACGGGGCGTGTCCACCAGGATCGGTGCCCTGGGACTCGAATCGCAGTTCGTAGTAGTCCTCGGTGCCCATGACGTCGAACCCGCAGCTCAGGTAAAGGCGCAGCGCGGCGTCGTTGGTGACCGATACCTCGAGCCCTATATCCGCCACACCCTCGGCCTTGAGGTCCCTGGCGAGGGTCGACAGCACCTGCCCTCCGATCCCGCGACCCTGGTACCGCGGCACAACGGCAAACCCGTAGATGCCCGCCGCGTGGTCGTCCCGATCCACGCGGACCGTTCCGACCCGCTCGTTCGCATATTCGATGACAAGCGTTCCGGGGAACCGCCTGGCGAGCGCCTCGACTTGGCTGTCCCCAAGATGCTCGGTGGGAAGTCCGAACGCCTCGGTCAGGCAGGACAGGACGAAGCGTGCGTCGCCCAGCACCGCGTCGCGGATGGTGACGAGAGGATTGGCAAAGACGTCGGCAGGCTCGCGGCGAAGCGTCATGCGGTGCTCGGAGTGCTCGATCGTGCCCCCGACGTGTCGGGCGAAGCACGACCCGGAGTCGTAGAGGCGATCCACCACGAGGAGGGCTTGCGGCACACCCCTTCGTGCCAGTTCGGCTGTCGCGGCCTCGAACAGCCGGGAGAAGACCCCCTGCCGGCGCGCGCCAGGATGGACCATTCCGCAGATCTCAGCCTGGTCGGGGCGGTCGCCGTAGAGGCCGAGAAAGCCGAGGAGGCCTTGCTCTCCCATCCATAGGAAGTCGTTGACCCGATCCGGAGGCCTCGACTGGAGCACGCCTCGCTCGAGCTTGAGGCGTCCACCGTCCACCGCGACGCAGGCTGCGGCGAGGTCCTCGATGGCGCGAAGGTCCTCCGGCCTGAGTCCCGGTTCGGACCGGAGATGTCCGGGAGGCTGTTTGAGGCCGCTCGGCGAGTTCACCGAGCCCTCGATGCTGGCATGTTGTCCACCCGGGGAGGCTATCTCCCGGCCCACTCGGCGAGTGCCCGCCTCAGCGTCAGTGGCCGATCCCGAGCTGCACTGCCTTCACGACGAGAAGGACCACCGCCAGGACCAGGTAGAGGCTGAGTACCCGCATTGACAAGGTGCGCCAGCGCGACCATACGGGTCGCTCGAGGAGGGCGAGCTGAGGCATCCTCCAGGTCTCACGCCGCACTCTGGTCTCGCGTTCGGCGGCCGTGGCGAGTTGGGCGGCGACGCGACGTTTGGCACGCTGGCCGGGAAGGAGCGTCCACGAGCCCACTCCGAGGAACGCGGCCACGATGATCGCTCCCATCACAAGGGCGAGCGAGGTGACTTCCAGGTTCGGGAACACGGTGGTCGCCATCAAGATGAGCGACAGCGCCAGCAGCACCGAGACGACCAAGCCTGCCAAGGCGTTCAGCCACGGGCGGTTGACCCACGGCCCGAGAACCCCCTTGTCGTTGCAGAGCAAGAGAAGGAACACGGTCGCGCTCGGCAGGAGGATTCCTGCCAGCGCCTGCACCGCGGTCGTGATCAGCCCCAACGGCGCGCTCGGAATAAGGACGATGCCCGCGGCGCAGATCACCAGCGCGGTGAAGAGGATGTAGAACTGCCTCGCGTCAGCGAAGCTGCGGTGAAGGGAATGACGCATACCGAAAATGTCGCCGAAGGCATATGACGTCGAAAGTGTGACGGCGGCGGCTCCGATGATCGAGGCGTTGAGCAGCACCAGCGCGAAGAGCGCTCCCGTTCCGTGCCCGACGGTGTGCTCGAGTCCACGCGCCACGCCTGCTGCGTTCGTGAAGTGGCCGGCGAGCCCGGTGCCCCGGAACGCAAAGGCAGCCGTCACCACGAGAGCACTGGCGGCGACCACCACGACGATCGAACCTATGAACGTGTCTGCCCGTTCATAGTTGATCCAGCGTGGCGTGATCCGCTTGTCGACGATGTTGGACTGCTGGAAGAACAGCTGCCACGGCGCGACCGTCGTTCCAACGATCGCGATGATCAAGAGCACCGCGGTCGAGGTCATCCCACCCCGGGCTCCCGGGACCAACAACCCGCGCACTATCGGGCCGGCGTGGGGATGAACCAGGATCACGAGCGGGATGGCGAGGAAGTTCACCGCGACGAAGATGAACATGAAGCGCTCCCAGCTGCGGAAGCTGCCGGTCGTGGTTATGGCGATCAACCCGAGCGCGGCGATCGGGACCGAGATGTCAGGAGATATGCCGAAGTAGCCGAGGGCAAGGCTCACGCCGATGAACTCGGTGACGATCGTGAGGAAGTTCAGGACGAACAAGTCGCCGACCGAGAAGGCTGCCCAGAACTTCCCGAAGCGCTCCTTGATCAGGCGGGCGTGGCCGACGCCTGTCACCGCCCCAAGTCGCACGACCATCTCCTGGTTGACGATCAGGACCGGGATGAGCAGCGGCAAGGTCCACAGCAGCGTGAGTCCGTAGTTCTGACCGGCTTGGGCATAGGTCGCGACGCCCCCGGCGTCGTTGTCGCCCACCATCACGATGAGGCCGGGGCCGACGATGGCGAGCAGCGTGAGGAGCTTCTTTCCCCAGGATCGCCGCGCAGCGAGATCGTGCTCGCGGATCGTGCCGAAAGCTCCCTGGATGTCGCCCACGTGCGCGCTGTCGAGAACTGCCGATGAGGAGTGCTCCTCGAACTCCTCGTCCTCGCCAGGTTGCAGGTTCTTGACCATCGTGACCTCTCGCGCCGCCATTGGCGTCGTCGGTGTACGTAGGCGTAGCTGATCGCGTACGTACACCAGAGGTCAGGAGGGGTTCAGCGGGGCGGCCGCTCCTGCTCTGAAGCAACGTGCGCGCGAAGTTGGTCAGGTAACCAACCGTCGGTACTCAGGGGTGCTCCATTTCCTGGCCCATAGTCAGCCTGCCTCTGAACGAGTGACGCCGACGGGTACCGGCTTCACTCCGGCGCGTGCCGGGGTGCACTCAGATCACCGTTGCCGGGAAAGGCATGGCTGCTTGCGGGCATGATCTTACCCGCTCGGCCTTTGGGGCGACATCCGAGTGGAACCATGCGGCCGGCGCTGTCCACCGGCCCGACCTCACTCGTCGGCGCTGGTCATTCCGAAGTCGCGGCGCCATCCGGTGGGAAGAAGTAGCTCGAGCACGTCGTCGACGGTGACGACGCCGATCATGCGGTGCTCGTCGTCGATGACGGGAGCCGCGGCGAGGTTGAAGTCCGACATCTTCCGCACGATGGCGTGGAGGTCGGCGTCAGCCCTGACCGCCACCGGGTCGAGGTCCGCGACTTCACCGATGCGGGCCGACGCCGGGCTCTTGACCAACCGGACGACCGACGCCGTGCCGATGAGGCGCCCCTCCTCGTCCATCGTGTAGATGACCCCGAGCGCTTCGGGCGCCACCGGGCTGCGGCGGATCTCCTCGAGAGCGTCGGAGACGAGCGTGCTCCCGGGCAGGACAAGGAACTCCGGGCTCATGAGGCCGCCAGCCGTCTCTGGGTTGTAGCTGAGCAGCGCCCGGACCTTCGCCTGTGTCGGCTGCGGGACGGCCTCGAGCACAGAGAGCCGCCGGTCCTGGTCGAGATCGGCGATCAGGTCGGCAGCGTCGTCGGGCTCCATCGTGGCGAGAAGGCGGCCCGCCTCCTTGTCCGATCGGGTGCTGAGGAACTCGAGCTGGTGCTCGGTGTCGAGCTCTTGGAAGACGTCGGCTTCGAGCTCGAGGTCCTGGCCGACGGCGTTGATGATCTCCTCGCCTTCCTCGTGCGAGGCCGCCTCGACGAGATCGGCGATCTGGGCGGGGTGAAGCCGGGCGAGTTTTCGGTACGGGATGCGGAGCATCGCCGTCGGCACATGGGAGACGAACGGTTGGATGCTCTCCCAGTCCACGATGGCCTTTGCCGGTATGCGCTGGGCGAGCATGCGGGGGAGCATCCTGCGCAGGACAGGCCTGCTGGTCGGGTCGACGCCGATCACCTCGAAGGTGCCGTCGACCAGCGCGATCTCGATCTCGTTCGCGCGGATGAGCCGGGCGCCGACGATATTGATCAGGTGCCTTCCTGACAGGTCCTTGGTTAGGAGGAGCTCCCCCGGCCTTCGCTCGAAACGGGCGAGGTTGAGCGTCTCGCCCTGGAGTTGGACGCATCCCGGGCGAACGTCCGCGATCATCGCGATCGGCACGAACAGCTCGCGCCGGCCGATTCTCGCGACGATCCCGGTCACAGGGGGATGTGCCTGTTCGCCCTGGCGGGCGATGACATCCTCGACCCGGCCCATCCGTTCACCGTCACTGCCCAGCAGCGGGCTGTGGACGATGCCGGAAAGATGGATGATGTCGGCGGCCATCAGGCTAAGGACCAGCGCGATCGGCACACGGCGATCCGCACGGCTTCATAGTAGTGAAGACTTCACGGGACTGGGAAGGGTCTCTCGCGGTCGGCTGGCGCCGGCCGCTTTGCTTATCGCAGTCGTGCAGGGGAGGCTAGACGGTCATGCCAGAGCCAGTTCGGCCCAGCCGCCTGCGCATCGCGTACCTCGTTTACAGGGGAAACCCGCGTTGTGGCGGCCAGGGTGTCTACACGCGTCACCTCACGCGTGAGCTCGCCGCGCTCGGTCACTCGGTCACGGTGTTCTCGGGCCCTCCGTACCCGGAGCTCGCCGAAGAGGTGGAGCTGGTGAAGGTGGCGAGCCTCGACCTCTACCGCGAACCGGATCCGTTCCGCGTGCCCAAACTGCGCGAGTTCACCTCCCCGGTCGACGTCCTCGAGTACGCGCTCATGTGCACGGCAGGCTTCCCCGAGCCGCTGACGTTCAGCCTGAGGGCCCGCCGCCTCCTCGCCGGCCGCCTGGGGGACTTCGATCTCGTCCACGACAATCAATGCCTCGGCACGGGGATCCTCGGCATGATGCACGACGGCTGGCCCGTGCTGGCGACGATCCACCATCCCATCACCGTCGACCGGGAGCTGGACCTGGCGCACGCGGACGGGTGGCAGCGCCGTTTGACGCTCAAGCGCTGGTATGGGTTCGTCGGGATGCAGTCCAGGGTGGCACGCAAGATCCCCCGGATCGTGACCGTCTCCGAATCGTCACGGCGCGATATAGCCGAGCAGCTCGGGGTTGCGCGCGAACGCATGGCGGTCGTTCCCGTCGGTGTGGACGGTGCCGTCTTCCGGCCGATGCCGGGGGTAGAGCGCGTGGCGGGCAGGATCATGACCACGGCCAGCTCCGACGTGCCGATGAAAGGGCTCGTCCCGCTCCTGGAGGCGCTCACGAAGGTCCGCACGCAGCGCCGGGACGCCCACCTTGTGGTCGTCGGCCGTCTGCGCGACGGGAGCACGATCCCTGCCGTGCTGGACCGCCTCGGGCTCGAGGGCGTCGTGCGCTTCGTCTCCGGGCTCAGCGACCAGGCGATCGTCGACCTCTACGCAGAGGCCGAGATCGCCGTGGTGCCTTCGCTATACGAGGGCTTCTCGTTGCCGGCGATCGAGGCCATGGCCTGCGGCCTCCCGCTCATCGCGACCACCGGCGGGGCATTGCCGGAAGTGACCGGGCCCTCCGGCGCCGCCGCGCTTGTCGTGGCGCCGAACGATCCCGGCTCACTGGCCCAGGCCATTCTCACGGCGCTCGGCGACGAAGCGCTGCGCCTGCGCCTCGGCCAAGCCGGCCGAAAGCGCGCGCGGGAGCGCTTCAGCTGGCCGGTCACGGCCCGGGCCACCGCCGAGCAGTACTGCGAGCTGCTGGCGTGCTGACTGTCGACTTCGACCGCCTCGGGCTCCGCTCCGCCGAGCGGGTCCTCGACCTGGGCTGTGGCGGGGGCCGGCACGCCTTCGGGTGCCTTCGCCGCGGTGCGGTGGTCGTCGCCCTCGACGCCGACCCGGTCGAGGTCACTGGAGTGGTCGCGATGATGACGGCGATGGCCGAGGCCGGCGAGGTCGCAGAGGGCGGGGTCGGCGCCGGCGTGAGGGCCGACGCGCTGCAGCTGCCATTTGCTGACGGGGCCTTCGACAAGGTCATCTGTGCGGAGGTGCTCGAGCACTTGAGCGACGACTCCGCGGCCATGGCCGAGCTCGCGCGGGTGTTGAAGCCAGGCGGCGTGCTCGCGATCAGCGTGCCTCGCTACGGCCCGGAGCTCGTCAACTGGGCGCTCTCGGAGCGTTACCACACCGTTGCGGGCGGACACCTGCGCATCTACCGGCGAAGCCAGCTGCTCGAGCGCCTCAAGGGCGCGGGCCTCGAACCGGTCGCGTCCCATCATGCCCACGCTCTCCACAGCCCGTATTGGTGGCTCAGGTGCCTCGTCGGGCTGGAGAACGAAAGCTGTCTTGCCGTTCGCAGCTACCACCGTCTCCTCGTGTGGGACATGACGGCGGGCACGCCCATCACCCGCGTTCCCGAGAAGATCCTCAACCCTTTCCTGGGCAAGAGCCTGGTCGTCTATCTGAGGCACGCGGGGCGATGATCACCCCACGCGGGCGTGTAGTCGCCAGCGGCCGGCTTGGCGAGACGATCGAGTCGATCCGCGCCGCCCAGTCGCGCGACGGCATGATCACGTGGTTCGCCCGCGGGCACGCCGACCCGTGGAACCACGTGGAAGCCGCCATGGCACTGACCGTAGGCGGGGCCCTCGACGAGGCAGACCGCGCCTACGAATGGCTCCGCGCCACCCAGCGCGCCGACGGGTCTTGGCACACTTACTACCTGGCCGACGGCGAGGTCGAGGACCCCCGCCTTGACACCAACGTCTGTGCCTACGTGGCGACCGGAGTCTGGCACTACTTCCTTGCCACCAGGGACTCAGGTTTCCTCGAGGATCTCTGGCCCTCGCTGGAGCGTGCCATCGACTTCGTCATCAGCTGGCAGCGGCCCGGTGGCGAGCTGGTGTGGTCCGTCGACCCGGACGGGACACCGGGCAGCTATGGGCTGCTCACCGGTTCCTCCTCGGCGTACTTCAGCCTCCGCTGCGCCATCGCGTGCGCTTTCCAGCTCGGCCGCGAGCGCCCCGACTGGGAGCTGGCGGCCGGACGCCTCCGCCACGCCATAGCCCATAACGGGCGCGGCTTCGCCTCGAAGGACGAGTTCGCGATGGACTGGTACTACCCGGCGCTGGTCGGCGCGCTCGACACCGACACGGCATCAAAGCGCATCGATGAGCGGTGGGCCGAGTTCGTGATCGAGCAACGGGGCGTACGTTGCGTGTCGGACCGACCGTGGGTGACCGCAGCGGAGACGGCCGAGTGCGCCATCGCCCTTGTTGCGCTCGGGCGTCGTGACGAGGCCGAGACCCTGCTCGGATGGGCCCGGCAGCACCGCTGGCCGGACGGTTCGTACAGCACCGGCATCGTGTACCCGCAGCATTCGAGCTACCCGGCGGGCGAACGTTCGACCTACACGGCGGCCGCGATCGTGTTGGCCGAGGACTGCATTCACACGCTCAGCCCCGCCGCTCAACTGTTCGTCGACGGGTCGCTCCCGCGTGGCCTCGATCTCGACGCCGAGCCGGAGCCGGGCAGCCGCCTGAGCACGCGCAGGCTCCCGGTTTGCGCGCCGTGCTCCTCAGCGAACTCGCCAGAGCTCAGCGCCCGCTTGTAGATCTCGAACGGTGGGCGCCCACCCATTGCTGGGTCGGGGAACACATCGTGAATGGCAAGCCAGCCGCCGTCGGCAACACGTGGTGCCCAGCCCGTAAAGTCCGCCCAGGCCGGCGCATCGCCATGGCCCCCGTCAATGAACACGAGGCCGGCGGTGACGTTCCAGCGGGCGGCGATGGTGGGGGAGTCACCGACGACGGCGATCGCGAGGTCCTCTGCCCCGGCCGCCTCGATGGCCCTTCTCCAGAACGGCAAGGTGTCCATGCGGCCGGTCTCGGGGTTGACGAGGGTGTCGTCGTGGTGCTCGAAGCCCGCCTGGTTCTCCTCCGAGCCATGGTGGTGGTCGACGCTGAAGACGACAGCGCTTGCTGCGCCCAGGCTCTCAGCCCGGGCGATCCCGGCGGCGAGGTAGAGGGTCGACCTGCCGCAGTACGCGCCGACTTCGACGATGGAGGCGAAGCCCGCCCGCGTGGCGCGCGCGGCCATGGCCGCAAGCGCAAGGCCCTCGTCGTCGGGCATGAAGCCCTTGGTCGCACGTGCCGCCTCGAGCAGGTGCTGGTGTCTGGACCGGGGACTCATCGAGGCCAGCTCATCTAAGGACGCGACTCAGCTGGTCGCGAGCGACACGACTGAGTAGATGCCAAGGCCGAGCAGGGCCAGGCCCGAGAGGCGCCGGACGATTGCAAGCGGCACCCAGCGTGTGATTGTGCGACCGGCCAGCACACCGCCGACCGACACCAGCGCGAACGCGACGGCAGCGCCCGCGAACACTGCCAGGCGGTCCCTGTAGTGAGCGGCGAGGTTGGCTATGAGAACCTGGGTGATATCACCGAACTCCGCCACGGCGACGACGCCGAAGGTGACGGCGGTGACGCGCCAGAAGCTCGAGCGCCCCTCGGCGAGGGATTGCTCTTCTCCGGATGCCAGTCTTTCGGCTCGTTCCTGCTCGGCACGTTCGGTGGACACCAAGAGGTAGACGGCACCGCCGAGGAACAGCGCTGCCACGACCGCTCGCACCGCCGACTTGGGCAGGAGGGCGAGCAGGCCGCCCGCTAGCACGGCGATGCCGGCCTGCAGGACGAGCGCGGCGCAGGCTCCGACCCAGACCGGAAGTGGGCGGTGACGCGACGAGAGAACAAGGGACGAGATGAACGTCTTGTCAGGCAGCTCCGCCGGGACGACCAGCGCGAATGTCGTCACCGCGATGGCGAGATCCACGTTCGCCGCCGAAGCTCATGCTCTGGCGAGAAGGGACCCGAGGATCGACCTGTGCGCGAGCACGAAACGGACGTTCACTACCAGGCGCTCGAGGCTCTGGTCGATGGCGCGTTGCTGGCCGCCGAGGGGATGTGCCGCGAGGAACGAGGCGATCCTGAGCGAGAGCCCGGGAGTGCCATCCGGGTCCAGCTGGCAAAGGCGCGAGATCTCGAGCATGCGCGTGATCGAGTTGGACGGGTAGCGCTCGAGGAGCGTGTCGAAGTGGCCGGAGACGAAGTCCCAGACTTGGGGACCGGCGACGCGGTTGGTCAGAAGGGAACGGAGGAGATAGGGGGCATCCTGGCTCCTGATCTCGGTGAGGCAGAGCTCGCAGGTCTCCGCGACGAGCTCCCGGTCGCGGACATAGCTGAGCGAGTCGAGGTAACGCTGCTCCTCCATCGGGTCGGAGGGGGTGCGGAAGCCCGCGAGGAGCGCCTCGTACTCGCTTCGGCCCGCAGTGCAGGCGACGACGCGCAAGACGGCCGAAGCCGTGTCCGCGTCCAGCGAGGCACCCTGGCCGAGGGCGACGAAGCGGCCGCGACTCTCGGCCCGCACCGAAGGATCGGCGCCGATGGTGCCGAGCGTTCCGATGAGAACCGCACGGCGCCGTGCCGCCTCTCCGTCATCGTCCGCACGGCGGTCCCAGCCGACGCGTTCTAGCTCGGGCCTCAGCAAAGACTGGATGAAGACCCGGAGGCGATCGCGGTCCGGCTCGTCGACGGCGAAGTCCAAGAGCCCGAGCGAGCTTGCGACCATCAGCCATACGGTCGGGTCCTTCTCGCCTTCGAGGCGCCTCACCAGAGCGAGGAACTGCTCGAGTGGCGCCGAGCCGGCCAGAGCGCAGGCCCAGGTGTCGGCTACGAGCCTGAAGCGCTCGAGCGGCTCGAGCCGGTCGAAGCCTGCGAGGACTTCGTCCAGGAGCGCCCCTTCGTAGCGCAGCCGGTAGACGCCGTTCCCCCCGGCGTTGACCACGAGCATCCCATCGCCGTCCGGGACGCTGACGGGCTCGTCCCGCAGGAGCTCGTAGCGGCGCGTCGCACCGGGAGATTGGTCTGTGGCGGGCCGCCTCTGCATCGCCACCGGGACGAGCCAATGCGAGCCGATGGCACTCGGACCCGAGCCATCGGGCCGGTCCGCGGCCGGCAGGTAGGAGAAGGGCGCCTGGGTGAGCAGCACACCAGAGCCGTCCCCGCCGGCTGTCACGAGCGGATGCCCGCCCTGGAAGATCCACGAGTCCATGAGCGCGCGGATCGGCAGTCCCTCGGCGGCTTCTTCTATCGCGTCCCAGAGATCGGTCGTCTCGGTGTTCCCGTAGCGGTGAGCGGCAAGGTAGCGGCGGACGCCTTCACGGAAGCGTTCCGTGCCGAGGTACTGCTCGAGCATCCGCAGCAGGCTGCCGCCCTTCTCGTAGGTGAGCGCGTCAAACATCGAGTCGACCTCGGCGGGCGTGCGCACCGGGAACTCGATCGGCCGCGTCGTGTGGAGCCCGTCGAGGGCGAGGGCCATCTCCCGGTCGCGACTGAACCCGACCCAGCACTGGTACTCGGGCTTGAAGTCGTCCAGGCAGCAAAGGGCCATGTAGGTCGCGAACGCCTCGTTCAACCAGATGCCGTTCCACCAGCCCATAGTCACGAGGTCGCCGAACCACATGTGCGCCAGCTCGTGCTCGACGACACCTGCGACGCGCTCGAGCTCATTGCGGGCCGAGTTCGCCGGATCGGTCAGCAGCGCGGCCTCACGGAAGGTCACGCAACCGAGGTTCTCCATGGCGCCGAAGGCGAAGTCAGGGATGGCGACGAGGTCGAGCTTGTCTCCCGGGTAGGGCTGGGCGAAGTACCCGGTGTAGAAGCGCAGTGCGTGCGTCCCCGCCTCGAGAGCGAAGGTCGTCAGCCGTTCCTTGCCCGCCGTGTGGACCACGCGAAGCGGAGTTCCGTCCACATCCACGGCCTCGGTCGCAACGAGGGGACCGACCACGAAAGCGACGAGATAGGTCGACATCGGGATCGTGTCGGTGAACTCGAGGCGACGCTTGCCGCCGGGCAGTTCGATCGCACGACGTTCGGCACCGTTCGAGATCGCGAGCAGGTCCGCGTCGACTTCGAGCGAGACGGAGAACACAGCCTTTCGATCCGGCTCGTCCCAGCAGGGGAAGGCTCTTCTTGCGTCGGTCGATTCGAATTGAGTGGTCGCGATGACGTGCTCGTCGCCGTTGTCGTCACGGAAGGTGCTCCGGTAAAAGCCGCGGAGTTTGTCGTTCAAGACGCCGGCGAAATCGCACTCGAGGACATAGCTACCCGGCTCGAGGCGGCTTGGCGGTGCGAACGTGACTCGCTCGAGGCCCTCGTCGAAAGAGATGTCAAGGCCGACTCGGTGATTCCAATCGTCAGGTCGGCTCAGGGTGACGTTTGAGATCTCAAGTTCATTGGCGTTGCAGACGATCGCGTCCGTCGCCGCGTTCACCTCGATCGCGATCCGCTCGTGGCCCAGGAAACTCGCAGTTCCAAGGTCGGGCGCGACGGTGAGCTGGTAGCGCTTCGGTACGACGTTGCGGGGCAGCCTGAAGTCGGTGTCGTCGGTTTTCGAAGTCACGGAGACCGAACATTAGCCGTGTGGGGCGTTAATGGCCGTCCAAGTCCTTTCAGCGACTACGGTCGGGACTCGTGCCGGAGCCCGTGTCAGCGCAGGTTGGTTTGGGTGCCTCGAACGAGGAACTCGCCGGGCACGGGATCGACGTCGTGTGCGTGGGGCACGCCATCGTCGACCGGGTCGCCCACGTGGATGGGCGGACCCTCGAGGCCGCCGGCGTCGAACCGGGGGCGATGACACTTGTCGACGGGGAGCGGATCGCGCGGATCACCGAGCTCGTGGGTGACTGGGTCCAGGTGGCCGGGGGGTCCGCCGCCAACACCGCGGTGGGCCTGGCTTCTCTGGGCGCCCATCCCGCGTTCGTGGGGTCCGTCGGCCCCGACCAGCTCGGTTTTGAGTACGAGCGTGACCTCGGGTCAGTCGGTGTCCGGTGCGTGTTGAGCCACAGTGCCGACGACCTGTGCACAGGCCAGTGCCTGGTGATGGTCAGCTTCGACTCGGGGCGCACGATGGCGACGAGTCTCGGCGCGGCTCTCGTCATCGACCCCGAGGCCGTCGCGCAGGCCTTCGCCGGGACCACGGCGGGTCTGTACCTGGAGGGCTACCTGCTCGACTCGCCCGGGACCTACGGGGCTGTCGAGCGTGCTGTCGAGCTCGCGAAGGCCGGAGGGGGTTTCGTGGCCCTGAGCCTGTCCGATCCGTTCCTCGTGGAACGGCACGGTGAGTTCCTGCACGAGATGATCGAGGGTGAAGTTGACCTGCTGTTCGCCAACGAGGAGGAGGCCCGGCGCTACACGGGGGCCCGCGACTTGTCCGGAGCGCTCGACGCCCTGGAGCGGCCGGGGCTCGTGGCCGCAGTGACTCTCGGCGCCCGTGGTGCCGTGCTCTTGAGCGGCGGGGAACGCGCCGTCGTCACGGCTCCGCCGGTCGGGCGTGTGGACGACACGACAGGTGCTGGCGACCTGTTCGCCGCGGGCGTCCTCTACGGGATCGTGCGTGGCGCGCCGTTGGCGGTCTCAGGCCGCCTCGGAGCCCTGGCCGCGGGCGAGGTCATCTCCCACCTGGGCGCGCAACCCCACGTCTCCCTGTACTCGCTGGCGGTGCAGGCCGGGCTCACAGAACCCTGGTAGCGGCGGCCGCGCGCGGGGCACCGCACCGGGCTTCGCTCAGACCCGGTTGCTGTCCTCGTCGGGCGGGAGGAAGGCCAAGTCGAGATCGGCCAGGCGTACCAGCGCCGACGCGACCCATCGCGCGAGCCCTGCGACCTGTCCGTCGAGCTTGGTCGGATCGTCGAGGAGCGGCTCTTCCAACCGGACGCTGCCCTGGTAGGCGACCTCGATCGCGCAAGCGGGCGTGTCCGACGACGGCTCGTACAACTGCTCGATCATCGGCCCGGACTGCTCCAGGTGCTCGGAGCCGAACTCGGGTCCCTCGCCGGCCAGCGCAGCGAGGACCACAGCCGGATCGGGTGTCGCGGCCAGGCGCTGCACGCGCAGCGCTATCTCGACGATGAGCTCGGGCGGCTCGGCTGGAGGCTCGCCGATGGACCACGAGCGATAGGCGCTCTGGCTCCAGGTCGGCCAATCGAGGCTCAGGTCCGCCCGGACACGTGGCGGGCTGTCCTCGCCAGGCAGGCTGTAGGAGGTCTCGAAGGCGACATCACCGAGGAAGACGTCGATTTGGAACCGCTCTTCGACAGCCTGCTGTTCCAACAGCGCGCCCTCGAACGCCTCGCGGAGGGCCGCGATGACGTCGAGGAGTATGTGATCGATCATGGCGAGCCGAGGCTAGTACCGCAACCGGCACCGTTCGCCCCGTTGCAGTGATACAGCGACCTGCGAGCATCGCCGCGTGCCCCGCGTGCGTGCCGCCGATGCCCCAAGGGTGGTTCACCGCTGCGCCCGGATCGCACTGCGGACCACGACAGCCCAGCGCCGGCGCCTGTTCGCTCAGCTCGTCGCGGGCGGCGACGTCTGGGCCTGGGTGCTCGCTTTGAACGAGGCTCGCGTGGCCGGGGGCGAGGAGCGGATCGTCAGCTACCAGGCGCTCTGTCGGGAGCTTTCTGCCCGCGGACGAGCAAGTTCTAATGAGTTGTCGGTGAGCGCGGCACGCTCTGTGCTGCGTCGCTACTGCGACGCCTGCTTCGCTGTCGCAAGAGCGCGTCGCGCGGGCGATGAAAGGGCGCCCTTTCCGCGCCGGCGGCGCCACCTCGTGCCGGTGTGCTTTTACACCGGGACGTTTTCACTGCTCGGCCAACAGCTGCGCCTCGCTGTCGCGGCGGGAAGCCCACCCCTTCGCGTACGCCTGGCGCGCCAGGTCCCCTACCCGCCAGACACCCTGCGCTCGGTCACACTGCGCGAGGAGGCGGGGCGGCTCTACGTCGGCGTCTGCGCCGAGGTTCCCGTTGCCGGCTACGAGGAGGGCCTCGCTCCCGATGCAGAGCGCGTCGGCGGCGTTGACCTCGGGGTGATCCACCCCTACGCCCTCGCCGGAGCGGACCGAGTCGGACTTGTCGTCTCCGGGCGGGCGCTTACCGCCGAGAGCCGGCTGCATCTTGCCGAACGACGGGCTCGCTCGCGCGCCGTGGCAGCGCGCGCCCCGGCCAAGGGCCAGCGCGGCTCGCGCCGCTGGCGCAAGTACCGCCGGCGCAGCGCCTGCCTCGAGGCTCGTCACGGCCGGCGCCTCCACCAGGCCGCCAAGGTGCTCGTCGGCTTCGCCCTCGAGCAGCGCATCGGTACCCTCGTCGTCGGTGACCCCGTCGGCGTGCTCGATCTACGAGCTGGCCGTCGCCACAACCAGCGTCTTCGGGACTGGCGAGTGGGCGAGCTGAAGAGCGCCCTTTTCGACAAGGCCGAGGCCGCCGGGATCACCGTCGTCGTTGTCGACGAGCGCGGCTCGTCTTCGAGCTGCCCGCGCTGTCGCCAACGCGTGCCAAAGCCGAAGGGCCGTTGCTTTTCCTGTCCGTATTGCAACCTCGTCGGTCACCGCGATCTCGTCGCTGCTGTCAACATCGCCGCCCGGTTCGAAAGCGGCGGAGAACCCGTGTCGATGCCCGACACGACGACGTGACCCGCGACGCACCCGCTGGGAAATCCGCCGGGCGCTTCGCGGGCCCTGGCCCGCCGTGGCCCGCCCCGAGGAGCGCTCATCGGGGAGTGGCTCGCCCATCGCGACTCGCGGTGATCGAGGATCGACCAGCGTTGCCGAGGAGGCGAACGCTGGCTGACGCGGCAGTGGTAGACAGCGTGCGTGCGCGACAATCCCTGGCTCGAACGGCGGGTGATCGCCTATGCCCACCAAGCAGGCGCCAGGGAGGCACCTTCCAGCACGCTTTACGCGATGCGCCGGGCGCTCTGGCACGGAGCCACCGGTCTCGAGCTTGATGTTCACGCCACCAGTGACGGGGAGCTCGTCGTCTGCCACGACCCGACGCTCGAGCGGACAACCAACGCCGCAGGAGAGATCGCCGGGCTGTCTCTAGAGGAGATCCGGCGCCTCGACAACGCGTATTGGTTCTGCCCGGGGCAAGGCGCCGTCAAAGGGCACCCGCCGGGAGACTACGTGTTGCGCGGGAGAGCGCCCGATGATCCGGACCTCTGCGTCGCCACTCTCGCGGAGGTCCTCGAGGCATTCCCGGGGGTCGTGCTCAACTTGGACATCAAGCGCGGCGCCCCGGACGTCGCCCCTTACGAGGAGGCGTTGGCCAGAGTGCTGCGCGAGCACGGCCGTGACGACGACGTGGTCGTGGCCTCGTTCTCCGGTCGGGCGATCGAGGAGTTCGCCAGGCACGCGCCCGGCATCGCCATCGTGCCCGGCACCGATTTCACGACGGAGTTCTACCGGCGGTTGCATGCCGGCCAGCCGGCGCAGGACGGCATCGAGCGCTACGTCGCGCTCCAGGTTCCGGCGCGCTTCGGCCCTCTTGTCGTCGTGGACGAGGGCTTCGTCGCGGCCGCACATGCGAGCGGGCTCGCGGTCCATGTCTGGACGATCGACGATCCCGAGGAGATGGAGCACCTGGTCAGCCTCGGCGTCGATGGGATCATCTCCGACAAGCCGTCGGTGCTGGCGGGCGTTCTGAGTCGCCTTGGGGCGAACTGGGAGCTGTGAAGTCAGCCGCGACCGCAGTTCGGCTTCTTGCCGTGGTTGGCCTTCTTCTTCTTGCGCAGCTTCCGCTTCACCGTTCGCTTGGACACAAGCGGGACAGTGTAGTGGCTTCCACGCTGATGCTTTTTGCCACGTGCAGGCGGCCGTTCGGTAGCGTTGGGTATCTTCCTTGGCTTTCGAGCGACGAGGACGGGTAAATGGCATGGCTGCTGCGTGAGGGCGAGGTGCTCGCGAGCCTCGAGGTCGCCTCGTCGCTCGCGGCCAGGTCCCGTGGCCTGTTGGGCAAGGCCAGCTTCGAGGGTGCCCTGTTGTTGCGGCACACGAGATCGGTGCACACCGTCGGGATGCGGTTTCCCATAGACGTCGCGTTCCTGACCGACGACCTGCATGTCATCGGCACGGTCACGGTGCCGCCCTACCGGGTCGCGCTCCCGCGTCGAGGCGGCCGGGCCGTGCTCGAGGCGCAGGCCGGTGCCTTCGCGCGATGGAAGCTCGTCCCGGGCGACGGCCTGGAGATCAAGGGGTGAGCGGAGGCCGGCAGCGCTCAGGTGAGCTTGTGGTCGTCGCCACCCCGATAGGCAACATCGGTGACCTCTCGCCACGCGCTGCCGCGGCGTTGCAGGAGGCGGACGTCGTGTGCTGCGAGGACACGCGCCACACCGGTCAGCTCCTCTCCCGGCTCGGATTGCGGGCTTCCCGCCTGCTTTCTGTGCACGCTCACAACGAGCGTGAGCGGGTTGGCGAGATCCTCGAGATGCTCGAAGGTGGCGCGCGGGTCGCGCTCGTGAGCGACGCGGGCACGCCGGCGATCTCCGATCCTGGCGAGCAGGTGATCACCGCCGCGATCGCCGCCGGGCACAACGTCACGACCGTGCCCGGACCATCGGCGGCAGTGAGTGCTCTCGTGGTCGCCGGGCTCGGGACCGCACGCTGGAGGTTCGAGGGCTTCCTGCCAAGACGCGGGTCAGAGCGCGCAAAGCGCCTGGCCGAGATCGCGGCGGCCCCGCATCCGAGCGTGATCTACGAGTCGCCGCAGCGGGTCGCCTCGACGCTGCGGGACCTTGCGGGGTGCTGTGGTGCCGATCGCAAGGTGGCGGTCTGCCGGGAGCTGACGAAGATGTTCGAGGAGACTTGGCGCGGGAGCCTCGCAGAAGCGTGCGAGCGGAGCGAGGCGGGCGCGGCCCGCGGTGAGCACGTGCTCATCGTCGCGGCGAAGCCGGATGCCGAGCGCTCGGCGCCGAACGAGGGCGAGGTCCAAAGAGCAGTCGAGAGCCGGATCGCCGCCGGCGCCAGTCGCCGGCAGGCGGCAGCGGACGTCGCCGCCGACTTCGGCGTGTCGAAGAGGTTTGCGTACGAGACTTCGCTGGCCCGCAACGGCCAGTAGTTTGGGAGCGTGCCCGAGCGCTTCTTCCTGACGACACCGATCTACTACGTCAACGACGCCCCCCATCTCGGGACGGCGTACTCGACCGTGAACGCGGACGTACTGGCGCGCTGGCACCGCTTGATCGGCGACGACTCCTGGTTCCTCACCGGCACCGACGAGCACGGGCTTAAGAACGCTCGCGCGGCGGAGGAACAAGGGCTCACGCCTCAGGAGTGGGTCGACCGGACGAGCCGCCGCTACATGGCCTCGTGGGCTGCCCTCGATATCTCGAACGACGACTTCATCCGCACGACCGAGCAGCGTCACCACCTCAGCGTCCAGAGGTTCATGGAGGCCATCCACGACAACGGCTACATGCACAAGGGGCTGTACGAGGGTTGGTACTGCGTCTCGTGCGAGGCGTACTACCCCGAGAGCGACCTGCTCGAAGGCCGCCTCTGCCCGGTGCACGAGCGGCCGGTGGAGTGGCTCACCGAGGAGAACTGGTTCTTCGAGCTGTCCCGCTTCGAGCAGTCGTTGCTCGACTGGTACGAAAGCCATCCGCACGCGATCTTCCCCGACTCCCGGCGCAACGAAGCCCTCGGGATCATAAAAGGCGGTCTGCAGGACATCTCGATCACGCGGACCTCGATCGACTGGGGCGTGCGCGTCCCCTGGGACAGCGCGCACGTCTTCTACGTCTGGTACGACGCCCTGGTCAACTACATCACCGCCATCGGCTATGGCGAGGACCCCGAGCGCTTCTCGAACTGGTGGCCGGCAGCTCACCATCTGCTCGGCAAGGACATCATCCGGTTTCACTGCGTCTGGTGGCCGGCCATGTGCCTTGCCGCCGGCATCGACCCACCGGCCCACTACATCGTTCACGGCTGGCTGCTCGTTGGCGGCGAGAAGATGTCCAAGACGCGGTTGAACCAGATCGACCCTGTGGTGCTGGCCAACGACATCGGGGTCGACGCCCTTCGATACCACCTCGTGCGCGACGTCGTGCTGGGCTCCGACGGGGACTTCACTTACGAGAGCCTGATCGCGAGGTACAACTCCGACCTCGCGAACAATCTCGGCAATCTGCTCGCCCGCGTGGCAACCGTCGTCGGGAGCAAGCGCGGAGGGATCGGTCCCGCCCCGAGACCCGCCTCGCCCGGCGTGCGGTTGAGCGAGGTCGCGGCGGAGGTCGTGGCGGCGTGCCGGGACTCCTGGCAGCGGTTCGCGGCTCACGAAGCCCTCGAGGCGACCTGGCGCCTGGTACGCGCCGCGAACTCCGAGCTCGAGACCCAGGAGCCCTGGAAGCTGGCGCCCGGTCCGGCCCTCGACGCCTCACTCGGCGACGCCCTCGAGGCCTTGCGGATCGTGTCCGTGCTCGTGTCACCGGTGATGCCGGGCGCGGCGGCGGAGATCTGGGCGCGGATCGGGCTTGCGGGCAGGCCCGACGAGCCGGGCATGGCCGGGGGAAAGGGCGGCCTCTCATGGGGGGGCTACCCCGGGAACCTCACCGTTATAAAGGGTGCACCGCTGTTCCCGCGGCGTAGCGTTGACAGTTGAACGAAAGAGGCAACGTGGACGATTCGAGCGAGACCGGGCAGGGGGGTCCACAAGAAGGTTCGTGGCTGCGCCGCCGGCGTGGCATGCCAAGGCGGGCGCAGCGCGAGACAGGTACGCCGACCGGGACCGAGCCCGTTGAGGGTGCCCCGGCCTCGTCCGCGTCTTCTGCGCGAACTTCGCAACAGTCGGCCATCTGGACCGACAGTCATTGCCATCTGCAGGACGAAGCGGATCCTGCCGCAACTGTTGCCGCGGCCCGGGCGGCACGGGTAGGGAGGGTGGTGTGCGTCGGCACCGATGAGGCGTCCTCGCGCCGCGCCGTGCTCCTGGCGAACGAGCTTTCGGGAGGCCCGGCCCCGGCTCGCTCCCCCGGTCACGCGCAATCGCCAGGCGCCGGTGCCGTCGAGGTCTGGGCGACAATCGGGCTGCACCCCCATGACGCAAAGTCCGGGCTGAGCTCGGTGGTGGACCTCCTCGGCGAACTGGCGGCGGGCGACGGTCTGCGCCGGTCCCGTGTCGTCGCCATCGGCGAGTGCGGGCTCGACTACCACTACGACAACTCGCCTCGCGATCTCCAGCGCGACGTCTTTGCCGCTCAGGTCGCCTTGGCGAATCAGCACAATCTGGCTCTGGTCATCCACACTCGTGATGCGTGGAACGACACGTTCTCGATCCTCGAGCGCGAAGGAGTGCCCGAAAGGACGATCTTTCACTGCTTCACGGGCGGTGAATCCGAGGCGAGGCGGTGTCTGCGGGTGGGTGGCATCTTGTCGTTCAGCGGCATAGTGACTTTCGCCAACGCAGTCGAGCTGCGCCAGGTCGTCACGCATTGTCCTCTCGACAGCCTGCTGATCGAGACCGACTCACCTTTCCTCACGCCGGTCCCGCATCGCGGGCGTCGCAACTCCCCGAGCAACGTCGCCGTCGTGGGGAACGCCGTCGGGCAGTTGAAGGGCTTCGAGCCCGAGGTTTTGGCTGCGGTCAGCTGGATGAACGCCGAGAAGGCCTTCGGGTTCGGAGTCTGAGATCGCCGAGCCCGCGAGCGCAGTCCCGGCTGCTCCTTTTCGCCGCCCGCCAGGCCGAGCCGAGGTTGCCCGCCTCCTCCGCCAGCACGGTCTTCGCCCGTCGAAAGCGCTGGGCCAGCACTTTGTCACCGACCCGAACACTGTGGAACGCATTGCCCGGCTTGCACGGGTCGGCACCGGAGATCACGTGGTCGAGATCGGTGCCGGGCTCGGGTCCCTCACCGTCGCGCTGGCGGCGAGCGGGGCCGCGGTGACGGCGGTCGAGGTGGACAGGGGCATCACACCGGTGCTGCGCGAGATGGTCGAGCCGCTCGGGGTGTCGGTGGTCGAGGCGGACGCGATGTCGTGCGACTGGTCCGAACTGCTCGCCGCGGCGCCGCGCTGGGTGCTTGTGGCGAACCTGCCCTACAACGTCGCGACTCCGCTCGTTCTCGACCTGCTCTGCGGGGCGCCTGCGATAGGTCGCATGCTCGTGATGGTCCAGCGCGAGGCCGGTGAACGGCTCGTCGCGGTGCCGGGAGGGAGGAACTTCGGCGCCGTGTCGGTGAGGGTGGGCTACTTCGCTACCGCTGCCCTCGTCGGACGCGTCTCGCCCGGGGTGTTCCTGCCCCGCCCGAATGTCGAGTCGGTGCTCGTGGAGCTCGTGCGACGCGAGTCGCCGGCGGTGGACCCCGGCGTGGCGAGCTACGAGGAGATCGACCTCCTCCTCCGGGCGGGCTTCGGCGGGCGCAGGAAGATGCTCCGCCGCTCGCTCGAGGGGCTGGTCGGCGAGGCCACCTTCGCGGCGGCCGGGATCGACGGCCGTTCCCGGGCCGAGGAGCTCGGCATCGCGCAGTGGGGCAAGCTAGTCGCATGCCGTCGGTCGATCACTTTCGGGCACCAGCCAAGCTGACCCGCACGCTGCGGGTCGTGGGAGTCCGCCCTGACGGCTACCACCTGCTCGAGGCCGAGATGGCGACGATCGATCTCGCGGATGAGCTGGAGATCGAACAGGGCGCAGATGGGCTCGAGGTCGTCGACGCGGTGTCTTGGGTCCTTGGCGACGGCCCGTCGTCGACTGGGCAGCGGCGCGACGGTGCCACTCCGGCGCGGGCGGCGGTTCCCCTCGGCGCGGAGAACCTCGTCAGCCGGGCGCTGGCCGCCGTTGACCGCAAGGCCCGGGTGCGGCTCATAAAGCGCATTCCGGCCGGAGCCGGCCTCGGAGGTGGGTCTGCCGATGCGGCCGCGGTGCTCCGATGGGCGGGAGTGCTGGATCCGGTGGTCGCGGCCGGGCTGGGAGCGGACGTGCCGTTTTGTGTCGTGGGCGGTCGGGCGCTTGTCACCGGCGTCGGGGAACTGGTGGAGCCACTCGCTTTCGAGGCTTTCACGGCCGTGCTCGTGACGCCTGAGTTGACGGTGTCGACTCCCGAGGTCTACCGGGCGTGGGATGCGCTCGGGAGTCCGACCGGCGAGCACGGGAACGACCTCGAACCTGCCGCCGTCGTCGTCGAGCCACGACTTCGCTGGTGGCGGGACATGTTCGCAGCTGTGGCGGGCGCCGAGCCGCTGTTGGCGGGAAGTGGTGGCACGTGGTATCTCGAGCGCGAGCCGTATCTGGCCGCGCGTCTTGTCGTCGAGCTCCAAGGCGCCGTGCAGGCCGAGCGCCGCCAAGCTCTCGTTGTCGCTGTATCGAGCACCGCTCACGTGTGACGAGGGCCTCGTGGCCGTGCACCGGCCTGGCGAACAACAAGGGGTCCGCTGTGCCGGCCGGTTCCCCTAAGAGAGCTACTTGCCGGCGGCGCGTCGTTGCCAGCGGGTGCGCTTCAACATCTTCTTATGCTTCTTCTTGCGCATTCGCTTGCGGCGCTTCTTGATGAGTGATCCCATGGCTGGCAGAACGCTAGCCGAACTTCGAGAGGGCTCGCCCCTCGGCAGGCGGACTCGGCGTGCGGCGGGCCCGTGTTGGAGTGGCGCGGAAGCTCCCAGGTGCCGGTCGAGGTGGCCGCGTCGGGCACTTACTGTTGTAGAAATGCTGGGATGAGATTCCTTCCGGGGTAGTTCAATCGGCAGAACGTCGGCCTTTGGAGCCGGATGTTGGAGGTTCGAGCCCTCCCCCCGGAGCGAGGATCAGGACGAACGGGCCCTGTGGACCTTGTCGGTCCATCCCCATCCGTCGAAATAGCGGTAGTGACCGTGGCCGAGAGGGTCGACATGCCAGGACGGGGTCGGGTCCGATGGCGGAGGCAAGGCCCGAAGGCGCCGGCGGAGATCGGCACGAGGATCCCCGACTGCCGCGGCCGCCTTCCGGGCGGGATCGTCCATGACATCGCGGGTCCACTGCTTGCCGTCGAAGAAACGGAAGGCTCGCTGGTGCAACGGATCGGGGTGCCAGCCGCGCGAAGCCGGTTGGGGCGGGCGCAGGAGAGGAAGCTCGAAGCGGATCCTGCGCAGCTTCTCGCGCTCTTCGGCCGTGTCGGCGATCGTCGTGTCCGACCGGTGAGTGAGTGAGAAGTCCGCCACCCGGGTGGTTCGCGATGCTGCCGAGTAGATGAGCCAGCCGACCGGGAGCAGCACGACGTGGATGGCACCCCACCCCGCCGGCGGGATCGTCCAGGGGGCCTTGCCACGCTCGGCGCGGAACCGGGCCGCCCTGGCCCAGCCCCAGGCGAAGAAGACGACGGCGACCGCGACGCCGATGACGATGGACTCCACGGTCACGGGACTGGCCACGTGTTGTTCATCGGCAACGGCGCCAAACGGGCTTAGCCTGGTGCATGGACTTCGACCGTTTCACCTTTGGTCTCTATCTCCGTCCGACGGAGACGGCCGTGTTGGACGACGAGCGGGCCGCCACGATCCAAGACGAGCATCTCGCCTTCCTCGCCGGCCTCGGGCGATCAGGCCAGCTAGTTGCTGCAGGCCCGTTCGACGACCAGGACGACCCCACTTTGCGAGGGGCGATGGTCTTTTCCACGGGCGTCGGCGAGGCGCGGTCGCTGCTCTCGCAGGACCCCGCCGTGCGCGCGGGCGTGCTCAGCTTCGCATTGATGAGCTGGCTGACGCCAGCGGGTCTGGTGAGTTTCCGCGCCGCCAGGTTTCCCGAGTCGATGGAAGAGGCCACGAGCTGAGGAACTGGGCGGCGCCCCCGCGTCGCGAAGCGGACCGAATGTAGCCCCGGAGCACGCTCGTCAGTCTTCGTAGCGAGACTGAGCGTACCCGGTGTCATCCCAGCCGGTGATGATGATCAGGAACATGGCGAAGGTGAGCACGTGGACGCCGGTGCACCACAGGCAGATCGTGTGCAGCACGAGTGCCTCCTGGTAGACGAGGTAGACCACCATCCCGATGCCGGCGACGGCTGCCGCGATCCGTCCCCAGGCGAGCCAGGCGGCATCCGAGCGCCACGCGAAGGGAAGGCAGATCACGCCCATCCCGATGAAGAAGATCATCCCGAAGATCGGCACGGGCACCCCGAAGATGACAGAAGAGGGGCTCGTGAGCACCTTGAAGCAGTTCACGGCGCCGCTGTTGGAACATATGAGCGCGGCGGGCTCGTAGTGCACGATCAGGAGGTAGATCGAGATGGCGATCCCGGCGAGGCAGATGGCGCCGATAGCCAACGGCCGCCAGGGCCGGCCTTGCACGATGTCGCCGAGCCGGGGGCGGGCCGCAGCCGCCGGCTGGGATCTTGCCTGCGCAGTCTGCGGTTGATGCTTCGTCCGTTGGGTCGTCGCCGCGTCCCTGCGTGCCCGCCGCCGGGCGGCGTTCCTGCCGCTCACAGCTTCAGCTGTTTGGCCGCCTGCTTGACGACCGGCATGTCACAGACCGAGCCTGGCTTGTTGTTCGTCAGCTTGCAGATGGCGGCGGTGTAGAAGTTGGCCGAGACGAGTATCGGCTGAGCAGGCGAGGCGATCGGGTTGCCGAGGCTCTGGGCGATCTGCACGTGTGTGAAGCCATCGAGGATGGACGGGTCCATGAAGGCGCCGTCCTCGACGAACTTGTTGGCGAAGTCGATGAACGGGATGCCACCCTCGTTCGACGACGAGACGAAAGGCGGGAAGTCGTACTTGAAGTAGATCTTGTGGGCCAGGGGCGAGAGCGACTGCAAGGGCTCGTAGCCGTTGCAGTCCTGGACCGCCGTCGCGGTGCTGGACGAGACGAGGTCGCTGCACTGCTCGGTCGTCAGGAAGGCGATGTAGGGGCTCGTGTAGGACGAGCCGTAGAAGCTCAGGCTTGGCGTGCCCGGGTAGATCTCGTTCGTCGCCCTCCCCGATTCGGTTATGTCGAGCTTCTTGAAGCTGCCGAAGCGGGACAGGGCTATGGCGAGCGGCCAGCGGGCCGCCGCGCAGTACGGGCACCAGTTGGACCCCGTGTAGGCGATCAGCGGCTTGCCGCCGCTGGTCAGCGGGGGCTGTTTCTTGAGCGGGTTGATCGCGATCGTGTAGGGACCGGACGAGGTGATCGTCGACCCGGCTGCGGCGAACGCCGGCGCCGGCACGTGACTGATGGCGTTCACGACGCTCGCAGGCGCGGGTTTCAATCCGAAGCCCGCGTTCTTGGCCGTGGTCTTGCCGGTGACCGAGACGAGGACGATGACAAGCACAGCCAGCACGACGAGCACGGTGCCGAAGACCCCCGCCGTCATGGCGGTGCTGCGCTTCGCGGCGTCCTTCGCGGATCCGCGCCGGGAGGCCACCGCCCCACCGGTTCTCCCCCGCCCGCCGGGGGCCGAACCCGCCCTGGCGCGTTGAGCAGGAGGCGCTGCAGAGCGCGCTCGCTGGGAAGCGGTCTGGCGCTTTTGACCGGAGAGTCTCTGCTCGGCCAGCCTCTCGCGCGCCCTCTCGGCAGCGGACTCGCCCGGATCGCCGTCTGGGGTCAAGCGGCCGTTGCTGGGGGGCCGGCTGCCACCGGTCTGCGACTGGCCACGCCGCGGGGGACGGTTGCCACTCTGTGCCATTGCGGCGTGTTCTCCTCGTTGGTACCGCGACTGGCGCGGTGAGCGATGCCTTCGGGCCAGGATGCTACTGCCCACTGTCACGGGGCGTAGATCGGGGGGTGCCGACGCGCTCACGGGCCCCACGGTGCGCGACTCGGGCATGCTTGGTCGGTGATCGGAGCCCTCGTCGTCGAGCTTCACTTTCCGGCTTGCCATTCCCTCAAGGAGAAACGCGCCGTTCTCCGCCCGGTCATCGACGGTGCCCGTACACGTTTCGCAGTGGCAGTCGCGGAGGCGGACTACCAGGACCTGCACCAGCGCTCGGTGGTCGAGGTGGCGGCTGCGGCGGCCAGCGCGCGAGCCGTCGTCGAGACACTCGACGCCGTCGAGCGCTTCATCTGGTCTCGGCCGGACATCGAGGTCGTGGGGGCGACCCGTAGGTGGCTGGAGGAAGATTGAGCCCGGGAGTGCCTTTCTCCACTCCCCCCGGAAACTGCAGCCTCCCGGTACGATCATGAACGTGGAAACGGGAGACGAGGCCGATCTCGTGCTCGACAGGGCCGAGGGCGAGCTCGAGGACGTCGAACGGGCCCTCAGGCGGTTGGACGAGGGCACCTATGCCACCTGCGAGGCGTGCGGGCGGGCGATCGGCGAAGACCGGCTCGCAGGCTCACCGCTGACGCGACGTTGCGCGGACCACGCGCAGGTCGTCGCGCCGGGCGCTTCGGCTGGGATCTGAGGGCTTGGCGCGGCTCCGCTTGTTCGCTCAGGCGCGCGACTGCGCCGGTACCAGCGAGGCGACCCTCGACGGCGTGAGCGTAGGCGAGGTGCTCGACGCGGCCGTCGCGCGTTACGGGACTCGCCTTGCCTCGGTGATCGCCTTCAGCGCGATCTGGCTGAACGGCGAGCCGGCAAGCCGCGAAATGCCGGTCGGCGACGGTGACGAGGTCGCGGTGCTGCCGCCCGTGTCCGGCGGATGAGCGGCGGGGATCGTCGCTCACGCCTCGCCGGGCGGGACTCAGCCCTTCTTCGTCTCCCAGAAGATGCGGTCGATCTCGGCAATCTGGTCGAGCAGCTTCTGGCCGACAGCGACGTCAGTCGTCTTCTTGGCTTCGCCGGCGCTTTTGGTGGCCGTCCAGAACAGGGTGTGGAGCTCGGGGTACTTCGCGAGGTGGTCGGGCTTGAAGTAATCCGTCCAGAGCACCCAGAGGTGGTGCTTGACGAGGTCGGCGCGCTCCTCTTTGATCACGATGGCCCGGTGCCTGAAGACCTCGTCAGTGGAGGCGTTGAACTTCTCCATGATGGCTTTGACCGATTCGGCCTCGATCCGTGCTTGCGCGGGGTCATAGACACCGCAGGGAAGGTCGCAGTGGGCGTGGACAGTTACCGGGTTGCTCCGGCGGTCGAGCAGGGTGAGCAAACGCGAGGCGAGTTGCATGCTTCGGCTCCTTGGTTGGTGATCGGTGGCTAGGAATCGCTCACCTTATCTCCGGGCTTTCAGTGATCGCACAGGAAAGGCGCCCAAACGACGCGCTGTCCTGAAGCTAGGCCCGTGCGCCGGGTTCACGGCGCTCGTGGTCGTGCTCGCAGGTCTGGCGTGGAGGCGCCTGCAACGTGTGCAGGTCGAGGGTACGAGCATGATGCCCGTGCTCGCCCACGGGGACCGACTCGTCGTCGTACGGGCGCTGCGCCCCCGAGTCGGCGACCTCGTCGCCCTGCACGACCCGGTCGAGCCCGCGCGCTTGCTCGTCAAGAGAGTCGTGGCGCTTGTCCCAGGTGGTGTGGAGGTGCGCGGCGACAACCAGGCCGCCAGCCGTGACAGCCGGACGTTCGGGCCCGTGGCGCCCACCCGTCTCATCGGCAGAGCCGTCTACCGCTACTTCCCACCCGCCCGGGCCGGGTTTCTCAGGCAGTCCGGCTCGAGCAGCGGTACGCTCGTTCAGGATGGCCCTGCACCAGAAGGATATTGACCACCTGCTGGAACCCGAGCTGACCAGCGACTTGGAAAAGGTTGCGGTGGATGAGCTCAGGACCCGCCGGGACGCGTGCCAGCGCGCGGAAGTCGCTCTCTCCTATGTCCGGCGGCTGCTCCAGGGTGAGCTCGACATCGTCGCGGCGGAGCTCGAGGCACGGGGCAGAGGCGTGCGCGGCGACACCGGGCGCCTCCTCGAGGACCTGCCGGCGATCCTGGCGGGCAGCAACACCATCGCACCGGCGCAATCGCATGCCCATGAGCCCCGCCTCACGATGGCCGGAGTCGCCGAGGGGTGGACCGAACAGTCGGAGCTCGCGCTCGAGGATCTCGTGGTCGAGCTTCTCGCCGCTGAGCTGAAAGGTGACGAGACGCGTCAGCCCCTCTTGCCCGGCGCCAACCTGGGGGCGTTCGGAGACGAGGAGCTCCGTTCGCTCGCCGGGCTGCTGCGCTCGGCCGAGACGAGCGTCTCCACCAGGCGCAGAAGGCTGCACGACCAGATTGACCAACTCCAGTCGGCGATCGTCGAACGGTACAAAGTCGGAGCGGCGGACGCGGACAGCCTGCTCGGGTGAAGGCCGGATGACAGCGAGCGACTCGTCCGACCGTTGGGCGGATCTCGGCGAGTTCATCAGGCAGCAGCGGAACACGGCGAGGCTCTCCCTCCGGAGGCTGTCGGAGATCGCGGGCATCTCGAACCCCTACCTGAGCCAGATCGAGAGGGGCTTGCGCAAACCGTCGGCCGAGATCCTGCAGCAGATCGCGAAGGCTCTGCGGATCTCCGCCGAGACGCTGTACGTGAGGGCCGGGATTCTCGAGGACGAGCGTCGCGACGACGACGTCGTGCGTCACATCCTCATGGACCCCTACCTGGTCGAGGAGCAGCGGCAGGCGCTCGTGCGGATCTACTTGTCGTTCCGGCGGGAGAATGGCCTGTCCGATGCGGGGCGGGAAGAGCCACGGGCCTGATGGCGAGACTTTCACCCTAGGCTGGACCGGATGCGCAAGCTGGCTGTTCTCTCCATGCACACGTCTCCGTTGGCCCAGCCCGGTACGGGGGACGGCGGCGGGATGAACGTCTATGTCCGTGAGCTCTCCTCGGCCCTTGCCCGGGGAGGCGTGACTTGTGACGTCTACACCCGCCGCTGGTCCAGCGACCTTCCCGACGTCATGACGATCGAGCCGGGCTTTGCCGTGCACCACGTGGCTGCCGGCCCACCGGTCCCCGTCGCCAAGGAGACACTGCAAGACCATGTGCAGGAGTTCACCGAATCGGTCATCGACCGGATGACCAGTCCGATCCACACCGGCCTCGGCGCCAGTGAAGTGCCCGCGGATGCCATCCATGCCAATTACTGGCTGTCGGGCCTGGCCGGTCATGCGATCAAGCACCGCCTCGGGCTGCCGCTCGTGTCGACCTTCCACACGCTGGACCGCGTCAAGGCAGAAGCGAGCCCGGAAGAGGTCGAGAGCGCGGAACCGGGCCGGCGGGCGCGCGCCGAGTCGGAGATCATCGGCTGCTCCGATGCCCTTCTCGCCTCGTGCTCGGTCGAGGTGGACCAACTGGTCGAGCTCTACGGGGCAGACCGGGACCGCGTCGAGGTCGTCCCACTCGGGGTCGACCACGCCTTCTTCTCGCCCGGTGACCGTGCCCACGCGAGACGTGCGCTCGGCCTTGCGGGCGAGGGCCCGCTCCTTTTGTTCGTGGGGCGGATTCAGCCCCTCAAGGGCGCCGAGCTGGCGCTCCAGGCCTTCGACCTCTTGGTGCGGTCCGTTCCGAGCGCCCAGCTCGTTGTGGTCGGCGGCCCGAGCGGCCCGAGAGGAGACGCGGAGGTCGAGGCTCTTCACGCCATGGTCGAGACGCTCGGCCATGGCGGACGGGTGCGCTTTGTTGCCCCTCAGCCACATGAGCTGCTCTCGACGTATTACAGGGCGGCAGACTGTTGCCTGGTGCCTTCGCGTTCGGAATCATTCGGGCTCGTCGCTCTCGAAGCCGCCGCTTGCGGCACGCCGGTGGTCGCGGCGGCTGTCGGGGGCTTGACGACGCTCGTCCAGCACGGGCGAACGGGCTATCTGGTCGAGAACGGGGACGCCGAGGAGTACGCGAAGTTCGCCGGCGCCATTTGCGCCGACCCCTTGCTGCAGGCCGAGTTCGGCGCATGTGGCGCAGCCATGGCGGCGGGATACAGCTGGTCGATCACTGCGGGCCGGCTTCGCCGCCTCTACGCCGACCTCACCTCGCGGTCGCTAGTCGAGTGTTGAGCTGAGCGCAGTGGGGACACGTCTCGTCGTCGTCGGCGGTGGCAAGATGGGCCACGCGCTGATAGGGGGCCTGATCCGGTCGAGTTGGGCCCTTTCGGACGAGCTGGCTGTCGTGGAGCCCCTCGCCTCGGCCCGCGCCGATCTCCTGAGGCGTTTTCCGGGCGTAGCCGTGACCGACAGCGCGGTCGCCGCGGAGTCCGCCGTCTTGGCCGTCAAGCCCGCTGATGCTCAGGCCGGGTGCCGGACTATCGCAGGGTCGGGTTGCCACCGGGTGCTCTCCATCGTGGCGGGCCTCAGGATCGCCCAGCTGGAGACCTGGCTCGGGCGCGGCGTCGTGGTTCTGAGGGCCATGCCCAACACCCCGGCTCTGCTCGGTGCCGGCGCCTCCGCCTTGTCGGGTGGCACCGCTGTCACCGAGGACGACCTCGAGTGGGCGGAAGGCGTGCTGTCCTCGCTCGGGGTCGTCGCACGCCTGCCCGAGTACCAGCTCGACTCTGTGACCGGGCTGTCGGGCTCGGGACCGGCTTACGTCTTCCTGTTGGCGGAAGCACTCGTCGATGCCGGGGTGAGCGAGGGGCTCGACCGGGAAGTCAGCCGTCTCTTCGCAGTCCAGACCTTGCTCGGCTCGGCTCGCCTGCTCGCCGAATCCGGCGATTCGCCGGAGACTTTGCGGGCTGCGGTCACCTCTCCGGGCGGCACAACGGCAGCCGGACTGCGCGTCCTCGAGGCCCACGGCTTTCGCTCGGCCGTGCTCGAGGCGGTCGCCGCGGCCTCCGTCCGGTCCCGGGAGCTCGGCCGCAGCGAATGAGCCGCGGGCCGGCGACGGGTCCGGACTGACCCGATCCCGGCGTCGAGGAGCTCTCCCACTTTGCACTTCAGCCACATTGGCGTACATTCGTGACTGGCGGAGAGGGGTGATGCATCTGTCAACGATCGAGTACGCCAAGGCAAGGTTCTCCACGGTCGCCGAAGTGGCCCGGGCACTGCGGGTCTCGAACATGACTGTTTACCGACTCATCAGTTCGGGACAGCTGCCGGCAGTACGTGTCGGCAAGTCGTACAGACTGCGTGACGAGGACGTCGACCGCTACCTCGCGGAGCGTTTTACCGAAGCCGGCTGAGCCGAGGCCGCGCCCGGGGAGGGCGCGGGTTTGTGAGCGAGAGCACGAAGTCGTTACCATCAGCCGCGATGGCCGACCGCTTCGTTCGTCGGATTCCCGAGCCAACCGTCGTTCGACTGCCGGTATATCAGCGCGCCCTGCTTGCGCTCTCGGCAAGCGGTGTCCAGACCGTCTCCTCGGCGGAGCTCGCAGAGGCGGCCGGGGTGAACGCCGCCAAGGTGCGAAAGGACTTGTCGCACCTTGGCACCTACGGCACGCCGGGTACCGGCTATGACGTCAACTTCCTCCTCAGCCAGGTGCGCCGTGAGCTGGGCCTCGACCGGGAGTGGCAGGTCGTCATCGTTGGTGTGGGCAACCTCGGGCGCGCCCTCGCGCGTTCCCAGAGGTTCTCGACACAGAACTTCCGGGCCGCCGCCCTGTTCGACATCGACCCCGAGATCATCGGAGAGGAGATAGTCGGGCTGCCGATCCGTCCCCTTGAGGAACTGGCGAGCGTGGTCGCGGGCATCAGCCGGTGTATCGGCGTCATCGCCTGCCCGGCCGCTGCAGCCCAGGACGTGTGCGACCGCCTGGTGTCCGCCGGGGCAGAGGCGATCCTGAACTTCGCCCCCGCCATCATGGTGGTGCCGCACCCGGTGCAGCTGCGCCAGGTGGATTTCTCAGTCGAGCTGCAAGTGCTCGCGTTCTACGTGGCGCACCCCGAAGCCACGGCCATCCCGGACGACGCGTCCTTGTAGCGCGGTGACGGCCGTAGGCTGTCGTCCGAGAGAAACGAGGTAACCGCGCCGTGGCGGTCGTTGCCGTGGGGATCAACGAACGGGACGTGTCGCTCGATGTCTTCGAGCAGATCGCGATATCCGAACGCGACCTGCCGAAGGCTCTGCAGGTCCTTTGCGATAGCGAGCACATCTCCGAGGCGATCGTTCTTTCCACGTGCCTGCGCACCGAGGTCTACGCGGTCGTCGAGCGTTTTCATGACGGCCTGGCCGACATCGAGAGCTTCTTCCGCTCCTGTTCGAGCTCCATGGGGACCGATGTGCCGGCACTGTCGGAGCTCCTCTCCTGCTGGATCGACGAAGCAGCCGTCTCACACCTGTTCGAGGTGGCAGCCGGCATCGACTCCCCGGTCCTCGGTGAGGGAGAGGTCCTGCGCCAGGTGCGAACCGCGGCCGAACTTGCCCGTCAGGAGCAGGCGGCCGGCCGGGTTCTGCTGCCGTTGTTCCGCCACGCCGTCGAGGCCGGAAAGCGCGTGCGCACCGAGACCGCCATCTCCCAGGGGACGACGTCGATCGCCCACGCGGCCGTCGCCCTGGCGGCTGAGCAGCTCGATGGCGGCCTCGTCGGGCGGTCGGTGCTCGTCGTCGGGGCGGGCGAGATGGGGGCCGGGTTTTCCAAGGCGCTGGCGCAGCCGCCAGCCCCAGCCCGCGTGGTTGTCGCGAACCGTTCCGCCGAGCGGGCAGCTGCCGTCGCGGAGCAGTCGGGGGCGGAGGCGGTGGGCCTCTCGAAGTTGGACGAGGAGCTCGGGCGGGCGGACGTCGTGCTCACCTCCACGGCCGCGCCCGACCTTGTGCTCGACGCGGCCCGCGTCGGCCGGGCGATGAGGTCGCGCCCCGGCCGGCCCCTGCTGGTGGTCGACCTCGCCATCCCCCGTGACGTCGATCCCGCCGTGGCCGAGATCGAAGGCGTAAGCCTGCTCGACGTGGAGGACGTGCGGCGATTTGCCGAGGCGCAGATGTCGACACGCCGCGGGGAGATCCCGGCTGTCCGCGCTGTGCTCACCGGGGAGCTCGAGCGCTACCGGGTCTCATCCACGGCCAGATCTGTTGCTCCGGTCGTGGCCGCGTTGCGGAACCGGGCCGAGTCGATTCGTCGTGCCGAGCTCGAGCACCAACGGGCACGGCTCGACGTGCTCGGGCCCGAAGCCCGTGAGATCGTCGAGGTGGTCACACAGCGCACGGTCGCCAAGCTCCTCCACGAGCCGACGGTGCGCCTCAAGGACGCGGCCGGCTCGCCGCGGGGCGAACGGCTCGCCGAGGCGTTGCGCAGCCTGTTCGACCTTTAGGGCGCGGCCGTGCTGACGCTCCGTGTCGCGACGCGTGGCAGCCCCCTCGCGCTGCGCCAGGTCGAGCTCGTGACCGACGCCCTGGCCGCGGCCTCGGGCAGTTCAGCCCGGCAGATCAGAACCGAGATCGTCGTCGTCGAGACGGCCGGCGACCGGCAGCGCGACCGCCCCATCGGCGCGAGCGGGGGCCAAGGCGCCTTCGTCACCGAGGTCTCCCAGGCCCTGCGCGATGGCCGCGCGGACCTCGCGGTGCATTCCGCCAAGGACCTGCCTTCTTGCGGCTCCGAGGAGCTCACGATCGTCGCCGTGCCGAAGAGGGCCGACCCGCGGGACGTGCTCGTGGGCTCCGCGCTCGCCGATCTCGGTCCGGGGGCACGCGTCGCCACAGGTGCCCCGAGACGGCGGGCGCAGCTGGCGTGGGTGAGGCCGGACCTGCGTTTTGAGGAGTTGCGGGGCAACATCGCCACCCGCATCGAGAAAGTGCCGGTCGGAGGGGCCGTGGTCATGGCCTACGCCGCGCTCGAGCGGCTCGGCCTCAGCGGGCTTGCGGCCGAGATCCTGCCGATCTCGACGATGCTGCCCCAGGTGGGCCAAGGGGCGCTCGCGATCCAGTGCCGGGTGCGTGACGAGCTGGCGGCGGAGGTGGCGCGCTCGATCGACGATGTGGCCTCGCATCGCTGCCTCGATGCCGAACGGGCCTTCTTGGCCGAGCTCGGTGGCGGCTGCGAGCTGCCGGTGGGCGCCCTCGGCGTCGTGCGCCCCGACGGCGAGGTGGAACTGCAGGGTCTCGTCGCGAGCCTGGACGGCTTGGTCCTGCTGCGGCGGGCCATGAGCGGTCCGGACGCGGCTCAGCTCGGCCGGGCGCTGGCCGCCGAGATCCGCGACCGGTGCGGAGGCGCGGAGATCCTGTCCGGCACCGCCGCAATGCCGTGAACGCGGCGCCGGGGACCGGCCCGCTCTCGGGCTGGCGCGTGATCGTGACACGCTCGCGCGCCCAGTCGTCCAGCTTGGTGGCTCGGCTCGTCGAGGCCGGGGCCTCCGCTTTGGAGGTGCCAGTGATCGAGATCGCGGACCCGCTCGACGAAGGCGACGCTCTCCAAAGGGCGCTGTCGCGCATCGAGGAGTTCGAGTGGGTCGTCTTCAGCTCGGTGAACGCGGTGGAGAGCTGTTGGCGGTACCTCGGTGACGGCCGGGCGCTCGGCGGGGTCAAGGTCGCCGTCATCGGTGATGCGACGGCCGCCGCGCTCGCCGGCCACGACGTCGCGGCCGACCTCCTCCCGGGGCGCTTCGTCGCCGAGTCGCTCGTCGAGGCGTTCCCCGGCCCGGCGCGCCCGGACGAGGCATCGGTCCTGTTGCCGTGCGCCGCTGATGCCCGCGACGTGCTGGCCAAGGGCCTTCGCGAGAAGGGCTGGCGCGTGGAGGTGGTCGAGGCCTACCGGACGCTGCGGCCGGCATTGGACGAGGTTGACTTCAGGGCCGTCGACGGCGCCGACGCGGTCACGTTCACATCGCCTTCGACGGTGACCGGTTACCTCGAGCTCGTCGGCGCCGGGCGTGTGCCTGCGCTCGTGGCGTGCATCGGTCCGGTCACGGCGAGCGCCGCGATGAAGGCCGGGCTCAGTGTCGACATCGTGGCGGGGGTGCACACCGCCGACGGGCTCGTGGAGGCGCTGGCGGAGTGGGCGGAGCACCACGACGCTCCAGACAGGGAGCAGTAGGCTCGCCGACGTGGGTTTTCCTGCTCGCAGACTACGGCGGTTGCGCCGTCTCCCCGCCATGCGCCGCCTCGTGGCCGAGTCGTCCCTGGCGATAGACGACCTCGTCGCCCCCCTGTTCGTTCGCGAGTCGATCGACGCTCCCGTGCCCATCGACTCGATGCCGGGAGTCTCGCAGCACACGCTCGCCTCTTTGGTGCTCGAGGCGAAGAGACTCTCTTCGCTCGGTATCGGGGCCCTCGTGCTGTTCGGGGTGCCCGCCCGCAAGGACCCGCTCGGATCGGGTGCGTCAGAGCGCGACGGCATCGTCCAGATCGCCCTCAGGGAGCTTCGCGAAAGCCTCGGTGACGAGATGGTCCTCATCGCCGATCTGTGCCTCGACGAGTACACCGACCACGGGCACTGCGGCGTCCTCGACGACCGGGGCGAGGTCGACAACGACGCCACCCTCGTTCGCTACGGCGAGGTCGCCATCGCCTAGGCCGAGGCCGGTGCCCATCTCGTGGCGCCGAGCGGGATGATGGACGGCCAGGTCGGCGCCATCCGGGGCGCACTGGACGGTTCTGGCCACGCCGAGGTCGGGATCCTCGCCTACTCGGCGAAGTACACCTCTGCGCTCTACGGCCCGTTCCGCGACGCCGTGGACGTGACGATCGCGGGAGGCGGCGACCGCAGGGGCTATCAGCAGGACCCGAGGAACCGGCGCGAGGCCATCGAGGAGGTGCGCCTCGATGTCGCCGAAGGCGCGGACCTGATCATGGTCAAGCCCGCGCTCGCCTACTTGGACGTCATCGCCGCGGTGCGGGCGGCCGTCGAGGTCCCGGTGGCCGCTTACAACGTGAGCGGCGAGTACGCCATGGTGGTGGCCGCGGCCGAACGCGGGTGGATCGATCGCCAGGCCGTGGCGCTCGAACATCTGGGTGCCATCAAAAGGGCTGGTGCGGACGTGATCCTCACCTATTTCGCCGGCGAGGTGGCCGAGGCGCTCGGTGGCTGAGGCAGGCCTGCCTAGCCGGGCCACCGCCGGTCGCCGCAGCTCGGAGCTGTTTGCCGAGGCATGCCGGGTGATCCCGGGCGGTGTCGACTCGCCGGTGCGGGCCTTCGGATCCGTCGGTGGGTCCCCGTACTTCGTCGCCCGGGCCAAGGGAGCGTTCGTGGAGGACGTCGACGGGCGGCGCCTGCTCGACTACGTGCAGTCCTGGGGGGCGTCCATCCTGGGCCACGCCCACCCCGCCGTGCTCGACGCGATCAGCGAGGCGGCGTCGCGGGGAACGACCTACGGCGCCCCCACCGAAGGCGAGGTCCGCCTCGCCGAGGTGATCACCGCGGCCGTGCCGGGTTGCGACCAGGTCCGTCTCGTTTCGTCGGGGACCGAGGCCGCCATGACGGTTGTCCGCCTGGCGCGTGCCGCGACCGGCCGGGACCGCGTCGTGAAGTTCGCGGGCTGCTACCACGGGCACAGCGACGCCCTCCTGGCAGGCGGTGGGAGCGGCGTGGCCACCTTGGGGCTGCCGGACTCGGCCGGGGTGCCCCCGAGCGCCGTGTCGGCCACGATCGTCGCGCCCTACAACGAGGTCCCATCCATCGACGACTCGGTCGCGTGCGTGATCGTCGAGCCGGTGGCGGCGAACATGGGGCTCGTGGCGCCCGTCGCGGGCTTTCTCGAGGGGCTCCGCGCCGCTTGTGACCGCGTCGGTGCCCTGCTCGTGTTCGACGAGGTGATCACCGGCTTCCGAGTCGGGCGCGCCGGCGCCACAGGGGTGCTCGGGGTGGGACCGGACCTGTGGTGCTTCGGGAAGGTGATCGGGGGAGGCCTGCCGCTCGCCGCGCTCGGGGGCCGGCGCGACCTCATGTCGCAGCTGGCCCCTCTCGGGCCCGTCTACCAGGCAGGCACCTTGTCGGGCAATCCTGTGGCGACCGCGGCCGGTCTCGCCGTGCTCGAGCGCCTCGGCGAGGAGGATTACGCGAAGCTGGCTGCGAATGTCGGGCGACTCGCCGACGGGCTCACCCGTGCGATCGGGCAGAGCGGGCTCGCGGTGCAGGTGCCTCGCTTTCGGACCCTGCTCTCGATCTTCTTCTCCGAGGAACCGGTGCGGGATTACCGGGGCGCGGCACGCTCTGCCGGCTCCGGGCTCTACGCCCCCTTCTTCAGGGCCATGCTCGCGCGTGGTGTCGCCCTCGCCCCGAGCCCATATGAGATCGCCTTCGTGTCTCTGGCGCATTCGGCCGAGGACATCGACCGCACCGTCGCGGCCGCGGCCGAGGCGGCCCTGGAGGTCGCCCAGCAGCCTGCCTAACTCGCGGGGACCTGACGCGCCAGCGCGGTGACGGCCTTGTAGACGGCCTCGGCGGGCCCCAGCTCGTCGGGCTGGAGGAGGTTGGCCATGATCCGCAGCAGCCACTCCATGATGGGGCGGCCGTACATGCCGGTGTTGACGCACAGCCGCATCACCCCGGGCCGGGAGAGCACGCTGATGAACGCCCGGGCCACCCGGTAGTACAGGCCGTAGATGTCCTGCAAGGACTGCTCGTAGGAGACGAGCAGTCTCTCCTCGCCGGCTGCGAGCGCGTCCGAGACGGCACCGGCGGCCAAGCGGCCGGTCTCGTACGCGTAGGCGATGCCCTCGCCGTTGAACGGGTTGATGACGCCCGCGGCATCGCCCACGACCAGGCAGTCCGGGCCGACGCGGGGGCCGACGGCGAGCCCCATCGGCAGCCGGCCGCCGACGGGTGCGCCGCAGGAGCTTTCCGCGTCGAGGCACCAGGAGGCCGGAACCTGCGCCACGAAGCCGTGCATGAGCTTGGTCGTGTTGACGTGGCTTCCCTGGCCCAGGGTGGAGAGCAGACCCACCCCGACGTTCACCCGGCCGTCGCCGAGCGGGAAGATCCAGCCGTAGCCGGGCACGACCCTGCCGGCCGCGTCGCGGATGTCGAGGAACGAGTCGATGTACTCCTCGGCGTGGCGTGGCGAACGGTAGTAGCCGCGAAGTGCCATGCCCTGGGGCCAGTCCCGGTTGCGCCCGGTCCCGAGGGAGTGACCGAACCGGGACAACGACCCGTCGGCCACGATCACGTACCGGGCCCGGACCTCGGTCGAGGTCGCGCGGGCGTTGTCGCTCACGACGGCGCCGCCGGCCCGGCGCAAGGGCGAGCCAGGCGGCACCGGCAACGGGTCGCTCCCGGTGGGGGAGCCACCGGCCGACAGGGGCGCTACCGCCTCGGCACCTTGCCATATCACCGCGCCCGCCTTCTCGGCACGGGCGGCCACGAGGCCGTCGAGGTCGGCACGCGTGATCACATAGCCGTGCGCGGGCAGGACGGGGTGCACGGGCCAGTCCATCGCGATCGTGCGCCCGTAGGCATTGGTCCGCAGCCCCCGGTAGCGGTGGTACGTCGCCAGCTCGGCGGCGAGCCCCATCTCCTGGAGCTGGTGGACAGAGCGCGGCGTGAGGCCGTCGCCGCACGGCTTTATCCGCGGGTAGTGCTTCTTCTCGACGACGAGCACGTCGATGCCGGAGCTCGCGAGCCAGTACGCAGCCGCGACGCCGGCTGGTCCCCCGCCCACGATCAGGACGTCGCAGTCGTACCGGCCAGGACGGGGGGGCTGCAGCTGGGCCCCAGCAAGCTTGGCTGCGGTCATGCGAGCATGATAGGAGCGGCCCCGACGTGCCCGTCTCGGGGCGCGCGTGGTAGAAACCGCTCCAGCATTATGGGCAGCCTCGACAGCTACCTCCCCATTTTTTTCATGATCGTGCTTGGGATCGCATTCGCGAGCCTTTCTTTCGGCGCGTCCAGGCTGCTCGCACCCAGGCGCCCCACCGCCGCCAAGGAAGCGCCCTACGAGTGCGGCATCGTTCCGACCCACGAGCCGGCACGGCGCTTCCCGGTGCGCTTCTACCTGATCGCGATGGCCTTTGTGGTGGTGGACATCGAGATCATCTTCCTGTTCCCCTGGGCCGTGGACTCTCAGAGCCTGGGCCGGTTCGGCCTGGTCGAGATTCTCGTGTTCGCCGCCTCGGTGTTCGTGCCTTTCATCTACCTCGTGGCCAACGGCGTCCTCGACTGGGGGCCGCGCAAGCGGGTCCGCCCCGTCGAGTCCGATGTCGTCCGAACTTCGTCATCGACCGTTCGCCATATCGGGCCGTCGAGCGACGAAGCGGCGTAGAGCGAGTCGCAGGTACATGGGCCTCGAAGACCTCAACCACAATTTTCTCACCGGCTCGCTCGAGGAGCTGGTGAAGTGGGCGCGCCGCTCGAGTGTCTGGCCGGCCACATTCGGCCTCGCATGCTGCGCGATCGAGATGATGGCCTCCGGCGCCGCCGACTTCGACCTGGCCCGCTTCGGCATGGAAGTGTTCCGCGGCTCGCCCCGCCAGGCCGACCTCATGGTCGTCGCCGGCCGCGTGTCGCAGAAGATGGCACCTGTGCTGCGGCAGGTCTATGACCAGATGGTCGAGCCGAAATGGGTCATCTCGATGGGCGTGTGCGCCTCCACGGGCGGGATGTTCAACAACTACGCCATCGTCCAGGGGGTCGACCAGATCGTCCCTGTCGACGTCTACGCCCCCGGATGCCCGCCCGGCCCGCAGACGCTCATCCACGCCATCTTGACCCTGCACGAGAAGATCCGCCTCGGCGAGCTCACCAACCGGCGCCCCGGTGAGACCGGGGCCGGCATCGACCTCGCGTCAGAGCCGGTTGCCACGGGCTGGGTCGCACCTCCCTCGGGGGCCGTGCGCCTGAGGACGCCCCGCTGATGGCGACCGGTCGAGCGAGCGCGGCCGAGCTGGCCGGCCTGAGCGAGATCACCGCGAGCGGAACCGGCGGCCAGGAAGTGCTCCACGTCACCCGCGAGCACTACCTCGAAGCGGCCGGGGCGCTGCGCGATGCCGGCTTTGAGATGTGCGCCGACCTGTGCGCGGTCGACTACCTACGCCACCTCGATCGGCCGCTGCCCGAGGCCGTGAGAGCCGAGCGCTTCGAGGTCGTCGTCAACCTGGTCTCCCTCGAGCACCGGCAACGGGTCCGTCTCCGTGTTCAGGTCTCCGAGAGCGACCCCGTGCTCCCGACGCTGTTCAACCTCTACCCCGGGACCGAGAACATGGAGCGGGAGGCCTTCGACCTGTTCGGGCTGTGTTTCGAGGGGCATCCCGACCACACGCGGATCCTCATGCCGGACGAGTGGGAGGGCCACCCGCTGCGCAAGGACTACTCGGTGGGGCGCGTGCCGGTTCAATTCAAGCAAGCGCCAGGCCCGCGATGAACGGCGAGGAGTTCAAGGCGGAGACCTCCGAAGGTCTCCAGGAGCTGCAGGAGCGCGACGAGACGGATCCGGTCGCGCTCGCGATCGAAGAGGGCTCGCCTCTGCGCCTGCCCGAAGGTCCCGTGCTCGCGCCGGGTGACATCGACGTCGAGTTCGGCGAAGACGAGACGATGATCATCAACATGGGCCCGCAGCACCCCTCGACCCATGGCGTGCTCCGCATCATGATGGAACTCGAGGGCGAGACGGTGTTGCGGTCCAAGCCCATCATCGGCTACCTGCACACCGGCATGGAGAAGACCGGCGAGGAGCTCACCTACGTCCAGGGCGCCACGAACGTCACCCGCATGGACTACCTGTCTCCCCTGCACAACGAGCTCGTCTTCTCGCTGGCCACCGAGGCGTTGCTCCGAATCGAGATCCCGCCCCGTGCCACCTGGATCCGGATGCTCATGACAGAGCTCAACCGCATCTCCTCGCACGTGCTGTGGATGGCCACCAACGGCATGGACCTCGCGTCGACCTCGATGATGATCTACGGCTTTCGCGACCGCGAGATGATCCTGTCGTTTTTCGAGAAGACGACCGGGCTGCGCATGAACCACGACTACATCCGTCCCGGAGGTGTCGCCGCGGACCTGCCCGACGGGTGGGAGGACGACGTCATGGCGATCGTCGAGACCATCCCCGGGCGCGTCGACGAGTACGACGAGATGCTGACCGGCCAGCCGATCTTCAAGCACCGCACCGAAGGCGTCGGGGTCATCTCGCCCGAGCTCGCCATCGCTATGTCCGCCACCGGACCGATACTGAGGGCTTCGGGCGTTGCCTGGGACCTGCGCCGCGCCATGCCCTACCTCGCTTACGACGAAGTCGACTTCGACGTCATCGTCGGGACCGTCGGGGACACCTTCGACCGGTACGCGGTGCGGCTGAACGAGATCCGGGAGTCGTGCAAGATCGTCCGCCAATGCGTGGAGAAAATGCCGCCCGGGGACTACCGGGCCCAGGACAAGAAGGTGACGCCACCGCCGAGGGCACGCATCGACGAGTCCATGGAGGCGCTCATCCACCACTTCAAGATCTTCACGAGGGGCTTCGAGGTACCCGCCGGCGAGGTGTACACGGCCATCGAGTCCCCCCGCGGTGAGCTCGGCTGCTACCTCGTGGCGGACGGGTCGAACAAGCCGTACCGGATGCACATCAGGGCACCGAGCTTCGTGAATCTCCAGAGCTTGCCGCCGCTGTTGCGCGGCGGGCTGATCGCGGACGCCGTTGCGGTCATCTCCTCGGTCGACCCGGTCATGGGCGAGGTGGACCGCTGATGGCGCGCCTGTCCCCCGAGAACCGCACCAGGGCCGAGGCGATCGTGGCCTGTTACCCGAAGCGCCGCTCCGCCCTCATACCGCTGTGCCATCTGGCGCAGGCGCAGGACGGGTTCCTGACCGAAGAGGCCATGGAGGACATCGCCGGTCTCCTCGGTTGTACGCCGGCCGAGGTGCGGGGCACGGCGAGCTTCTACGACATGCTGCACACCGAGCCGGTGGGCCGCCATGTCGTCGCCGTCTGCACGAACATCGCCTGCATGTTGGCCGGCGCCTATGAGGTCCTCGATCAGGCCGAGGCCTCGCTCGGGATCTCGGTCGGCCAGACGACCGCGGACGGTGAGTTCACCCTCGAGGAGGCCGAGTGCCTGGCGGGCTGCGACCATGCCCCCTGCGTTCAGGTGAACAGCCGCTTTTTCGGTCCGGTCGATCCCGACGGGTTCGACGCCTTGGCGGAGGATCTGCGCTCGGGGCGCCTCAGCGAGACCGTGCCTGCGCACGGGACCTTGAGCCGGGTGGAGCGCAGCGTAGGCCTGCCCGCCCGCGAGGCGAGATCGCGGGGCGAGGCCGGCCGGCAGCCGGGCCCCACTGAGGCACCGGGGACGGTGGCAGAGTGATCACGACGCCGCCCCGCATCGTCACATCACGGGTAGGGCTCCCGGACTCGTTCACACTCGAGCGCTACCTCGCCACAGGTGGCTACGAGGGACTCCGCAAGGCGCTGTCGATGTCTCCGGCGGACGTCGCCGCCGAGGTCAACAAGGCGAGCCTGCTCGGACGAGGCGGGGCCGGGTTCCCCGCGGGCCGCAAGTGGTCGATGCTGAGGAAGGCCGCGACTACCTATCTCGTCGTGAACGGCGACGAGAGCGAGCCCGCGACCTTCAAGGACCACATGCTGATCGAGAGCGATCCGCACCAGATCATCGAGGGGACCGCGATAGCTGCCTACGCGACGGGCGTGGAGCAGGCGTTCATCTACTGCCGGGGGGAGTTCGCCCTCGGCTTCGAGCGCCTGCAGCAGGCGTGCAACGAGGCCTACGCCTACGGAGCGCTCGGCGCCGACGTGCTCGGCAGCGGCTACGCACTGGACATCGTGATCCATCCCGGCGCGGGTGCCTACATCTGTGGTGAGGAGACGGCGCTGTTGGAGAGCCTCGAGGGGAAACGGGGCTTCCCGCGGATCAAGCCGCCCTATTTCCCAGCCGCCGTGGGTCTCTACGGGGAGCCGACGGTCGTCAACAACGTCGAGACCGTATCCAGCTTGCCGTGGATCGTCATGCACGGGGGCGACGCGTTCGCGGCTTTGGGCGAGGGATCCTCGACCGGGACACGGCTCTTCGCCCTTTCCGGTCGCGTCGAGCGCCCGGGGTGGTTCGAGATCGAGATGTCGAAGACGACGTTCCGCGACCTCATCTACGACCCCTCCCTCGGCGGTGGCATAGCCGGAGGCAAGCAGTTGCGCGCCTTCATCCCCGGCGGCGTCTCGTCGCCCTGGTTCGGCCCAGAGCAGCTGGACCTGGCGCTGAACCAGGAGGCTGTGGGCCAGGCCGGCTCGATGCTCGGGTCGGGATCGGTCGTGGTGATGGACTCCGATACCTGCGTGGTCCGGGCCGCGTGGCGCATCGCCCGCTTCTTCAACCGCGAGTCGTGCGGTCAGTGCACACCGTGCCGGGAGGGGAGCGGCTGGATCGAGAAGATCATGCACCGCCTCGAGAACGGCCTCGGCCGCGAGGAGGACATCGCTCTCGTGCTCGACGCGTGCGACAACATCTCGCCCGGGCTTACCTGGCCGCCGAAGCAGACGACGGTCTGCGTGTTCGGCCCTTCCATCCCCCCTTCGATCGTCTCGGTGGTCAAGATGTTCCCCGACGAGTTGCTCGTGCACGTCAAAGAGGGCGGTTGCCCATTCCCGGCCGATGCGGTGCGCCGTGGCTGACCTCGTCGAAGCCCCTGCGGGCATCTCCATCACCGTCGACGGGCGGGCCGTTCGGGCCGAGAAGGGCGAGCTCATCATCTCGGCTGCCGAGCGGGCCGGGGTCTTCATCCCGCGCTTTTGCTATCACCCGAGGATGAAGTCGGTGGGCATGTGCCGGATGTGCCTTGTCGAGGTCTCCGGTCCCCGGGGCCCGAGCCTGCAGCCGGCGTGCTTCGTCGAGGTGGCCGAGGGCCAGGAGATCTTCACCGAGTCCGAGGCCGCCCGCAAGGCCCAGGAGGGCGTGCTCGAGTTCCTGCTCCTCAACCACCCCCTCGACTGTCCCGTCTGCGACAAAGGAGGTGAGTGCCCCCTCCAGGACCAGGTGATGTCGCACGGGCCGGGAGAGAGCCGTTTCGTAGAGGAGAAGCGGCACTGGGCCAAGCCCATCGAGATCGGCCCGCTCGTGCTGCTCGACCGGGAGCGCTGCATCCAGTGCGCGCGCTGCACGCGCTTCGCCGAGGAGGTGGCGGGGGAGCCCTTCATCGACTTCGCGGAACGTGGCGACCGGACCGAGGTCGCCATCTTCCCCGGTGACCCCTTCGACTCGTACTTCGCAGGCAACACGATCCAGATCTGCCCCGTCGGGGCGCTGACCGCCGCCCCGTACCGTTTCAAGTCCCGCCCGTGGGACCTCGAGCAGGTCGAGACCACCTGCACGACCTGCTCGGTCGGCTGCCGCATGGTCGCGCAGTCCTCGGCAGGGGCGCTCGTGCGCTACCTCGGCGTCGACTCGGGACCGGTGAACCAGAGTTGGCTGTGCGACCGGGGCCGCTTCGGCTTCGAGGCGGTCGAGGCGTCTGGGCGTTTGACCCAGCCGCTTTTGCGATCCTCGACCGGCTTTGTCCCCGCGACATGGAACGAGGCGCTGGGCGGCGTCGCCGACAAGGTGCTCCAGGCGCTCGGGGACCACGGCCCGGCCGCCGTCGGCGTCATCGGCGGCTCCAGGCTTGCGAACGAGGACGCCTACGCCTGGGTCAGGCTCGCAAAGGGCATCATCGGCACCGACAACTTCGACGCCCAGCTCGGTGACGGCCTTCCCGCCGAGCTCATAGCGAGCCTGCCCCGCGCCACGATCTCAGAGACGCTCGCCGCGAGCACCGTCGTCGTCCTCGCCGGCGACCTGCGCGAGGAACTGCCGGTGCTGCACCTGAGGCTGCGCCAGGCGGCGGCGAACGAGGGCCTTCGGGTCATCGACTGCTCGCCTGTCGCGACGGGCCTCGGCCCTGTAGCGACCTGGAACCCTTACAGGCCCGGCGAAGCGACCGAGCTCGCGCGGAGCCTGGTCGCCACAGAGCTAGGAGAAAGAGTCGTCGTCGTGCTCGGCCGGCCGTCACTGGCCGAGTCTGTAGACGACATAGCCGCCGCGGCCGCCGTGTTCGCCGCGGCGTGGCCCTCGGCGCGCTTCCTCTCGGCTTTGCGGCGCGCGAACGTGCACGGCGCCATCGACCTCGGCTGTGCCCCGGGGTTGCTTCCCGGGCGGGTGACACTCGAGGAGGGACGCGCCTTTTTCAGCGAGCATTGGGGTTCGGTGCCCGCCCGGCGCGGCCTCGACACTGCCGGGATCCTCGAGGCGGCTGCATCCGGGGAGCTCAGCACTCTCGTGCTGGTTGGCGCGGACCCGTTGTCGGACTTCCCCGATCACGACCTTGCCCAAAGGGCGCTCGAGCGCGTCGACTTCCTCGTGGCGGTCGAGACCGCCCTCAATGCGTCGTCGATGCACGCGGACGTCGTGCTGCCGGCGGCCGGGTACGCGGAACGCGGGGGAACCACGACGAACCTGGAAGGCCGCGTCACACGGCTCGCGGCCAAGGTCGTGCCACCCGGTGTGTCCCGGGCCGATTGGGTGATCGCAGCCGAGCTGGCGGACCGCCTGGGAGCCGATCTCGGCTTCGAGTCCGTGGAAGGGATCTGGGCCGAGATCGAAAGGGTCTCCCCGGCCCATTCCGGCTGCACGCTCGACGCGCTCGCGGCACCCGCTTGTGCCGACGGCATAGTCATCCCGCTCCGGCCGGAGTCGGTGCAGCTCACCCGGCGCCCGCCGAGGCTCGATCCCATCGCGACACCCGGGATCGACTCGGTCTCCGAGCAGGGAGCGCCGCTCACCGCCGGGGCGGCGATGTTACCGGGCGTGGAACCGGGCACAGCAGAGTCGCCCGCCAACGAGGAGGACGAGGAGAGCGTCGAGGAGGACGAGAGCCGCGACGACGACCACGCCGCCGACGAGGAGGTCGAACCTGTCCCCGTTGCCGGTCGCAGCCCGACGCCCACGGTATTGAGGTTCGACGCGAGCGCTTGGCCGGGCCTTGGGCCGTTCGCGCCCGCCGACGAACACCGCTGGCGTCTCGTGGTTCGCCGCCGGCTTTATGACCATGGGACGCTCGTCCAGTCAGCCGAGTCGCTCGTGCCGCTTGTTCGATCCCAACAGCTGCGTGTTTCGCCCCAGTCGCTGGAGCAGCTCGGCGTCGGGCCCGGTGACGAGGTCAGGGTGCGCTCGGGCCGCGGTGAGGTCGTGGTGCCGGCCGTGGGCGATGGCGGTGTACCCGCGGGCGTGGCACTGCTGGAGTTCAACGCGGCACCGGCCTATGAGACGAGCGCCTCCGCGCTCATCGACTGGTCTGTGCCGGCGGTCGAGATCGAAGTGGAGAAGGTGATCTGATGCCCGACCCGCTCTTCGCTCACGGAGTCGACCTCGGCGCCGTGGTCATCGTCGCCGTAAAGGTCGTCGTCGCGTTCGGCGTGCTCCTCGTGGCGGTGATGCTGGCCATCTGGTTCGAGCGCAAGGTCATCTCCGACATGCAGAACCGGGTGGGACCGAACCGTGCCGGCCCCTACGGGATTCTCCAGACTCTCGCCGACGGCATAAAGCTGTTCTTCAAGGAGGACCTCCTGCCCGATCAGGCCGACCGGTTCGTGTTCCGGCTGGCGCCCTACCTGGCATTGCTTCCGGCGCTTTTGATCTTCACGATCGTCCCGGTGGGCGGTGTCGTGACGATCGCCCACCACGTCGTCGAGCTGCAGGTGGCCGATCCGCCCATCGGCATCCTGTTCCTGCTCGCCCTGTCGTCGGTGTCGGTCTACGGGACGATGCTGGCGGGCTGGTCATCCGGCTCGAAGTACCCGCTCCTCGGATCGATCCGGGAGTCCGCGCAGATGATCTCCTACGAAGCAGCCATGGGCCTGACCATCGCCATGGTGGTCATCGTCACCCACTCCCTGTCGACCCGGGCGATCGTGGACTCCCAAGCCGCCAGTTTCTTCCACTGGAACATCTTCCGGCTCGGCATCCTGCCCTTCCCGCTGTTCGCGGTGGCTGTGACGGCGGAGCTCAACCGCCCGCCCTTCGACCTGACCGAGGGCGAGCAGGAGCTGGTGGGCGGGTTCCACACCGAGTACTCGTCGCTGCGCTTCGCACTGTTCTACCTGGCCGAGTTCATGAACACGATCACGATGTCAGCCGTGATGGTGACGCTGTTCTTCGGTGGCCCGGACGGTCCCGGGTTCCACTTCCTCCGTTGGCTGTGGCCGATCGTGTGGTTCGCCGGCAAGACCGTCGTGTTCCTGTACGTGTACGTCTGGATCCGCGCGGCCCTGCCCCGGCTCCGCTACGACCAGCTCATGGAGCTCGGTTGGAAGGTCCTCATACCGCTCTCGCTCGGATGGCTTCTGGTCGTTGCGGCCTTCCGGGTCGGAACTGTCTGGGGCATCGGGGTCTTCGTCGGTTTTGCGGTCGTCGGCGGCGCTTTGTGGCAGGCGGTCCTCGTCGCGCGCGGGCGCCGCGAGGCGCTGGAGGAAAGCTCGCCCTTGCGCCGGCGGACACCGGGTGATTCCTACCTGCGGTCGGTGCGCGAGCCCGACGGAGGTGGATGATGGCGCGAGAGCCCCGAAAGAAGGCGTCGCTCGGGTTCCTCGGTGGCTTCGCCGTGACCATGAAGCAGGTCGCCGAACCGAGGGTCACGACCCCTTACCCGGGCGAGAAAGTGGCCAAACCGCCGCGCCTGCACGGCCGTCACGTCCTCAATCGTTACGAGGACGGGATGGAGAAGTGCATCGGCTGCGAGCTGTGCGCAGCCGTGTGCCCGGCGGACTGCATCTATGTGCGCGGGCTCGACAATCCGGTCGATGCGCCGGTGTCACCGGGCGAGCGCTACGGGTTCGTCTACGAGATCAACTACCTTCGCTGCATCCACTGTGACCTGTGCGTCGAGGCCTGCCCGACCGAGGCCATCACCGAGTCGAAACTGTTCGAGTTCTCCTTCACGAACCGCTCCGACGCCATCTACACCAAAGACGAGCTCGTGGTCGACGACGACGGTCTCCCGCGCCAGCTCCCATGGGAGGACTGGCGACCGGGTGAGGCCGACTACACATCGGGCTGGATGAGAGCGACGTCGCCGTCGGGAGCGGTCGAGTACGAAGGAACCGTGCAGTGGTCCGGCGAGCTCGGGTATGGAACCCGCGTGCCGGAGGGCGGCCAGAGTGGCAACCGCGACGACGCGGCCACGGGGAACATCTCCATCCGGACCGTCGAGAGGAACAAGATCTCGCGCCGTTTCGGGGGCAAGGTGCGCGGCACATGACCCAGGTTCTCGCGGCCACCATCCCCGACGCGATCACTTTCGTGATAGCCGCGGCGATCTGCGTGCTCGGCGCCCTCGGCGTGGTGCTGGCTCGCAACCCCGTCCACTCGGCACTGATGCTCGTGATGACGCTGTTCGGCGTGGCGGTGCTTTTCGTAGAAGAGGATGCCCAGTTCCTCGCAGCCGTGCAGGTCATCGTCTACGCCGGGGCGATCGTCGTGCTGTTCCTGTTCGTCATAATGCTCCTCGGTGTCGACCAGAAGGAGGCCATCGAGCGGGATCCCCTCCCGGCCCAACGTCCCGTCGCCATCGTCGTGGGGATCCTCGGGCTCGTAGAGGTGCTCCTGCTCGCCCGGGGCCATTGGCCCACCGGTGCACGATCGGTGAGCGGCGTCATCGGGAGCCCAGCCGCCAACGTCGGGCTCATCGGGCGTTCGATCTTCACGACCTACCTGCTCGCCTTCGAGGTGACCTCCGCGCTGCTCGTCGTTGCCGTCGTCGGCGCGGTTGTGCTCGCGCGCCGACCCCGTCACGCGCTCGGCGAGAGCGCTGCGGCGACCGGGGCGGTCGTGATGCCCGACGACGACCCCGCGGCCGCGGATGGCACCGAGCCCGACCACGCCGCGGCAGGGACCGTGGAGAACGTGAGCGCCGGGGGAGAACGGGAAAACGGCGAGCCAGCCGATTCTGAGGTCACGGCGCCATGAGCATCTCCGCCTCCTGGTACCTCACACTCGCCGCGGTGCTGTTCACCATCGGCGCGATCGGCCTGCTCATCCGCCGGAACGTGCTCGTGATGTTCATGTGCGTCGAGTTGATGCTCAATGCCGCGAACCTCACGTTCGTGACCTTTGCCCGCCGGCTGAACGACATCGCAGGTCAGACGGCAGTGTTCTTCGTGTTGGTGGTGGCGGCCGCCGAGGTCGTCGTGGGCCTCGGGATCATCGTCTCGATCTACCGGCGCCGGCCCGGGGCGACAGCGGACGACATCCACGGGATGAAGGGCTGACCCCGAGTGCTTCGCGTCGTCTACCTCGTCCCGCTGCTCCCCCTCGCGGGCTTCGTGACCCTCCTGTTCGCGGGCCGCAAGCTCGGCAACCCGCGCGCCGGCTGGCTCGCGACCTTGACGGTGACGGCTTCGTTCGTCGTCACCGTCGTCGTGTTCACCGGCCTGTTCCGGTTGCCGGCGAACGCCCGGTCGTACACGCAAACGTGGTTCACCTGGATCAACGCGGGACACCTGCACGTCACCATGGGCCTGCTCGTCGACCCGCTCTCGATGACGATGGCGGCGTTCGTGACCGGTGTGAGCGCCCTCATCCACCTCTACTCGATCGGATACATGGAGCACGATGAGGACTTCCCCAAGTTCTTCGTGTACCTGAACCTGTTCGTGGCCGCGATGTTGCTGCTCGTGCTCGCGGACAACTTCCTCCTGCTCTTCCTCGGCTGGGAGGGCGTCGGCGTCTGTTCGTACTTCCTCATCGGTTTCTGGTTCGAGCGAGACACCGCATCAAGCGCCGCCAAGAAGGCGATGATCTTCAACCGCATCGGGGACGCGGCGTTCCTCGTGGCGTTGTTCCTCATCTACGAGCGCACCGGGAGCCTCGACTACCACACGGTCTTCGCCAACCTCGCAAGTGTCGGGGAGCCCTCGCTCGTGGCGATCGGGATCCTGCTTTTCGCGGGCGCGGTCGGCAAGTCGGCCCAGATCCCGCTCTATCCGTGGCTCGCCGACGCGATGGAGGGCCCGACACCGGTCTCGGCTCTCATCCACGCCGCCACGATGGTGACCGCGGGCGCCTACCTCATGTGCCGGATCAACCCGATCCTGTACCGGGCACCGGACGCGGCACACGTCGTCGCCATCGTCGGGGCTGCGACGGCACTGTTGGGAGCAACGATCGCCTGCGCCCAGAACGACATCAAGAAGATCCTCGCCTATTCGACGATCTCCCAGCTCGGCTTCATGTTCCTCGCCGCCGGCATCGGCGCCTACGACGCGGCGATATTCCTCATGCTCACGCACGCGTTCTACAAGGCTCTCCTGTTCCTCGGAGCCGGCTCGGTCATACACGCTATGAACGACGACCAGGACGTGAAGACGATGGGGGCCCTCGCCCGGCGCATGCCGATCACGGCGGTGACGTTCTTCATCGGCTGGCTCTCCATCGGCGGCGTCCCGGTGTTCTCGGGGTTCTGGTCCAAGGGCGACGTTCTCCTGAACGGTTACGCCTTCAGCCCGGCCCTGTGGGCGGTAGGCGCGTTGACGGCCGTGCTCACCGCCTACTACCTGGGGCGCGCCTACCTGCTGGTCTTCCGGGGTGAGCAGCGGTGGGTCGAGGCCCGCAAGACCGGCGACGCCGCGGCACGGCACCCCCATGACCCGAAGTGGGTGATGTCGCTGCCCCTCGTGGTGCTCGGGGCCCTGTCGGCGCTCGGAGGGCTCATCAACCTGCCGATCCATCCGGATTTCGACTTCCTCGACCGGTGGCTGAGCCCCGTGTTCGCCTCGCGTCTTTTCCAGCACCACTTCGGCCTCGGAGGACTCTGGACATTCGCGTTGGTCGACGCCGCCCTCGCCTTGCTCGGAGTCGGCCTCGCGGTCGCCGTCTGGGGTTCGGTGTCTGAACGCCCCGCCTTCGAGCCGGTCTTTTTGCAGCGGGCCTGGTACATCGACTGGGCCTATGACCGGTTCATCGCCCGCCCCTCGACCGCCGTCGCGGTCGAGACGTCGTCGGTCGTGGAGGCCGAAGCGATCGATGGCGCTGTCAACGGCTTTGCCTGGCTCGTGCGCGCCACGGGTCGCCACGTGCGCAAGCTCCAGACCGGTTACGTCCGCAACTACGCCCTGGGGCTTTCCGCGGGCATTGTGCTGATACTCGCTTACGTGCTGACGAGGGCGTCATGACAAGCTCGTTCCCGTATCTCACGACGCTCGTCCTCGTGCCGGCCGGAGCGGCCGTCGTCGTGGCGTTCGTCCCGAAAGCCCAGCGACGCCTCGTGCAACTGGTCGGCTTCGTCGTCTCCCTGGCGGTGCTCGGGATCGCCTCGGCGGCGACCGTGGCCTTCACCGCCGGTGACGGCGGTTATCAGTTCGTCTCCACCCATGAGTGGGTACCCGCCTTCGGGATCTCCTGGAACCTCGGGATGGACGGCATCTCGCTTTTCCTCGTGCTGATGACGGCTCTCTTGTTCCCGATCGCTCTCGCGGCTTCGAACGACAGGGCGGGCGACAAGTCGTTTGTCGCCTGGATCCTCGTGCTCGAAGCCGGCTGCCTCGGTGGCTTCCTCGCCCTCGACCTTTTGCTCTTCTTCGTGTTCTTCGAGCTCACGTTGGTGCCGGTGTACTTCTTGATCGCCGGCTGGGGCCACGAAAGGCGGGGCTATGCCGCCGGCAAGTTCTTTCTCTACACCCTCGGTGCTTCCGCCTTCTTGTTCGTCGGGATTCTGGCACTCGTCGCGATCCACTCCGCGCAGACGGGCGTGACGACCTTCGACGTGCGCGCTCTCGCCAACACGCACCTGTCGGGGACCGCCGGTGTCCTGCTGTTCCTGGCCTTCACCGCCGCCTTCGCGGTGAAGATGCCGCTTTTCCCGTTCCACACCTGGTCTCCGGACGCCTATCGGGAGGCACCCGCGGCGGGCTCACTGCTCCTCGCCGGGGTCATGGCGAAGCTCGGCGCCTACGGCATCATCCGTTTCGACCTCGCCCTGTTCCCTAGGGCCGTCGTCACGTTGGCGCCACTTTTGATCACCCTCGGTGCGATCGGCATCATCTACGGTGCCATCGTGGCCGCCGTCGAGCGCGACCTGAAACGTCTCGTCGCGTACTCGTCCCTGGCGCACCTCGGATTCATCGTGATCGGGGCGTTCGCCCTGAGCCGCGAGGCCTTGACCGGCGCGGTGCTGCAGATGGTCAACCACGGCCTGTACACGGCGGCCCTGTTCATCCTCATCGCCGTCCTTTACAGGCGACTCGGAACGTTCTCGGTCAGGGAGATGCGCGGCCTGCAGCGGCGCGTGCCGGTGCTGGCGGGGGTGTTCACGGTCGTGATGCTCGCCTCGATCGGCGTTCCGGGCCTGAACGGCTTCGTTGGGGAGTTCCTGATCCTCGCCGGCACGTTCCTGACCCATCGCTGGTGGGCCGTCGTGGCGACCGCTGGTGTCGTCCTCGCCGCGGTCTACCTCCTGTGGGCCTACCAGCAGGCCTTCCACGGCAAGCCCTCCGTCGAGCCGGGCGCGATCCGCGATCTCTCCTGGCGTGAAGGGCTCACGCTCGCGCCGCTGGTCATCTTGATAGTGCTGCTCGGCATCTTCCCGGGTCCGTTGCTGAGCCGGATCGGCCCGTCGGTCACCCGGGTCGTCGCCCACGTGGAAGTCGTGGCACACCAGCGCCCGCCCCAGGTAGGGCCCGGCGTGGCCGTGCGGTCGAGCGGGGCACAGCCATGAGCCTGTTTGCCACCTTGTCCGTCCTGTCGAGCGTCGTGCCGGTGAGCTTTGCCACGCCGCATGTGAACTACGTGGCGATTCTCCCCGAACTGATCCTGATCGGCGGCGCCCTCGTGCTGCTCGTCTCCGGCCAGCTCGTGTTCGCGAAGGTGCGGACGGCCTTCTACTCGGTCGGCTCCGGCGCGATCGGCATGGCCGCCCTCGTCGCCTCGCTTGTCATCTGGCACGACGTGCAGGCGCGGGGGCCGTTCACGACCATCGCGGACTCCGTGGCGGTCGACGGCTTCTCCGTCGCGTTCTTGGTGCTCGTGTCGTGCATCTTGATCGTCGCCTCCCCCATCGCCAACGACTTCCTCGTCCGTGAGGGGATAGAGGGACCGGAGTACCACGTGCTGGCGCTCTTGGCGGGCTCGGGCGCGATGCTCATGGCCTCGGCCAACGACCTGATCCTCATCTTCGTGGCTCTCGAGATCATGTCGATCCCGCTCTACATCCTCGCCGGGATGGACCTTAAGCGACGCTCGTCGGGCGAGGCCGCCATGAAGTACTTCGTTCTCGGGGCGTTCTCCTCGGCCGTGTTCGTCTACGGGATCGCCCTCGTGTACGGGGCGACAGGGTCGACCAACCTCCCCCAGATCGCGGCCTACCTGAGCACCAACATCGTGACGTCCAACGGTGTCCTGCTCGCCGGCCTCGGCCTGTTGCTCGTCGGCTTCGGTTTCAAGGTGTCGGCCGTGCCGTTCCACATGTGGACGCCGGACGTCTACCAGGGCGCCCCCACACCGGCGACGGGGTTCATGACCGCCATCGCCAAAGCCGGCGGTTTCGCGGCGCTGCTGCGCGTCTTCTTCTCCACCTTCGGGGTGCTCCGCACGGACTGGCAGCCGCTCTTGTGGGCGATCGCGATCGTCACCTTGCTGCTCGGCGCGATCCTCGGTCTCGTGCAGCGCGACGTGAAGCGGATGCTCGCGTACTCCTCGATCAATCACGCCGGGTTCATCCTCGTCGGCCTCGCGGCCGCGACCAGTAAGGGGATCTCCGGGAGCGTCTACTACGTGTTCGTGTATGCCTTCTTGGTGCTCGGGAGCTTCGCTGTCATCACCGTCGTCGGCGGCAAGGGAGACCACGACCACGACCTCGAGGCCTATCGCGGTCTCGGCCGTCGTCAACCTGTGCTGGCGCTCGCCTTCGCGGTGCTGCTCTTGGGCCAGACGGGGATTCCGTTCACGACGGGGTTTTTCGCCAAGCTGTACGTCATCTCGGCCGCGGTGAGGGCCCACTCGTATGCGCTCGCCGTCATCGCCATGTTGTCGGCGGCCATCGCGGCGGCGTTCTACCTCCGCCTCATCTTCCTCATGTACGGCGTCAGGCTCGCACCAGCGAGCGCGAGCGACGAGGGCTCGCTGTCGTTGCCGTTGAAGGGCGACCCAGAAGAGGAGATGGAGCCGACCGGTGCGGCGCCCAGGCGCGTCAGCCTCGGACCGCTGAGCGTGCCGGGCCCGACGGCTGTGGCGATCTTCGTCACCGTCGCGGTCACGCTCGTGTTCGGCATCTGGCCCGCCCCGTTGGTCGACTTCGTCAGGGCGGCCGGCTTCCTGTTCTGAGACATCCGGGTCACCGGGCGCACCGTCCTCCTACTGGCAACGGTGTCGAGCCGAGCAGTGAACTGGTGGTCTCACGGGCGCCGGCACCTTGAGTCTCTCCTTGATCGTGAGTCATTCAGGGTCCCGTGGGCGAAGGCCTCAAGGGCTGGGCACCGGTAGGGCACGGGATCGTCGCCGAGTGGGACTACGAGGTCGAGACGACTGAACCTCAGCGCGAGTTCACAGCAACGTCCTCGACGCCGTTGGCGTTGCCGGGACGTTGGAAGAATCTCCCGACGATGGGAAGCTCCCAGAACGACTCCGCCCGGGCGATGGCAAGCGCCATCGGCAGCGTGTTCTCGGCCGCGTCCCAGACCACATATCTGGGCAGCCACTTGGGCCCGAACTTTGCGTTGAAACGCCAGAGCGACTCGATCTGCATCGAGTCCGACATCCGCCGAAGCAGCCACCGCTGCACGCCGCCCCCGCCCTCGCCGGCGATGACGGCCCGCATGGTGGCGAAATTGAGCCCGAGATGTTCTTCCCCGCAGCCGCGCAGCCGCTCGATCGTCCGCACGATGATGAAGTCGAGGAGCCCGTTGGGGTGGTCCCCCTGGTCACGGCGCATGAGGTCGAGCGAGTAACCGCCAATGCCGGGAGCAGGGACGAACTGGCAGAACGCGACCGGATTTCCCTCGGGACCATGCGCGACGGCCAGCAGGAGGCCCTGGTCCCGGGGGTCGAAGATGCGCCCGAGCGTCATCGAGAAGCCTCTTTCCGCCTCGCCCCGGCGCCTTTGCACCATGACGGCCCTGACCGCGTCCGCGAGCGCTGGCTCAACCCGGGCCGGGTCGTGGAACGAGATCGTGTAGCCGTAGTTCGTGATCCTGTTGACGGCTTGGCGCAGGCCCTTGCGGGTCCCGCCTTCCAGTGAGAAGGCCCGCACGTCCACGACGCCTTCGTCGCCGATGTAGCGCTCGTGCATGCCAGAACGCCGGTACACGCCGAGCCACTCCTCGCCGGCGCCGAGCACGGCCACCGACCAGCCGTGTTCGTCCGCGAAGTGCCGGAAGGCCGACCAGAGCTCGTCGCGCTCTTCGGGCTCACAGATCGGGTCGGGGGAGACCAGGCAGATCCCGCCGTAGATGGCGTAGGCGACGAGGCCGTCGCGATCCAAGAAGGCCTGCTTGTCGCTGCGAAGCGCGAAGTAGTCGAGCGTGCCGGCGCCGAGGCGCCGGACTATGTCGGCGGCACGTTCGGTCGTGTCGGTGCGCCCGCTCGAACGGCGCCGGTCGACGACGGGCCGGAAGGCCAGCACGAGCGCCACGGCCGCCAGACCGAGACCGACGGCGAGCAGGGCCGGGTACAAGAACGCGTCCACCCGAGGATTGAGGGCCACGGTCCGGACACCGACGAGCCGCCCGGCCGTGGCCCACCACGCCTGGTCCCAGGTGATCGGGCGGCCGCCACGGTGGGTCGGGATGACGCTCCACAGAACCGTCGCGCCGATGAGGGTTACCCCGACGACGCCGCCAAGGAGCGTGGTGAGGCCTGCCCGGAGCGAGGGCAGGTCGAAACGCGCCCGGAAGGACTTTCTCGCCCACCACAGCACGGCCACGAGCACGAGGGCCGCGATGGACTGGACCACCTCGCCATGTCGGATCAGATGAAGCGCGACCGTTCCGCCGAGGAGCCCGATCGCGACCAGCCAAGCCAAGCGCTGGCCCCTTCTCACACCGCGGGCGACAGCCAGCAGCCCGACGCCGGCGAGCGCGACGAGAGCTCCTGCAGCCTCGCTCACTCCGAGAGGGATGTAGCCGAGCAGGGGATGCAGCCGCCCCCGGACCTGCGGGGGAACGACGGCGGAGACGAGGTCGGTGAGTCCGAGCACCGCGATCCCGGCTGAGGTGAGCCGCCTTACGCGTCTCAAGCTGCGGGCGGAATCGGCGAGGAGTGGCCACACTCGCCCGCCGGGGAAGGAGGCGACCACCTCGGGCTCGTCGCAGTCGTGCCCGAGGCGCCCGGCCGCGAATCGCTCCAGCACCGTCACTGGGCTCAGGTACCGGCGGGCGAGCAGGAGCCTCGCGTGCACTTCCGCGCCCCCCTCGATCTCGACCCAGGAGACTTGCTGGATGTGGACGAAGACCGGGGGCAGGCCGAGGCGCGACGCCCTTTCCTCCACGACTTCGCCGCAGGCACCGGAGTTCGCGTAAAAGCCGGTGCCGACCCTCGCGAGCTCGGGCTGGAGCGTATGACCCGTCACGAGGCCGACGCCTCCTCCGGCGAGGATCGGGCGCGTCGCCTCACGTGCCTTGTCATTGGCGTGGTGGGCCCCAGGGCCGAGCAGCGATCGCCCGGCCGAGTGCCAGACCCGGTGATTGACCACGGCGAGCACGATCCCGGCCACGATCACCTCGGTCACGAGGGTGAGGCCCAGACCGAGCAACCGGGACGAGAAGGGCTCGAGCCTCTTCGGTACGCCGAACAGCCACCAGTCGGGCAGCCTCGCCAATAGTGCGACCGCGATGGGGACCAGCAACCACCACAGCCACCGGACGATGCGGCGGTAGGTGAGGCGCGAGGCCACGAAGCGGGGCAGGCCGGAAGGATCGGCCAGGCGGTCGATGCCGGCGAGCCAAGGCGAGGTCGATCCGGCCAGCGCCGGCAGGATCTCCGCCACGGCATGCTGGCCGAGCGGGGTGTCGCGCGGATCGGTCGGGTCGATGAAGTCGTTGCGTTCGTCGAATCGCCACCCCGGTTCGATGTTGACCAGCTTGGGCCCCGCGGCCGTCGCCACCTCGAGCTGAGCCGAGAGCGCGACCTCGAAACCGGCTTCGACAACGGCGGCATTCGCCGCCGGGTCGTAAAGGACCGCCCTATCGCGGTTGCCGGGCAGGAGGATCGCCCGCCGACTGCGGTCTGCCGCCAGGTAGCCCCGCAGCGCCCGGCGCAGCTCCTCGTGTGCCCCGAGTGCCGCTGCCGGGTCACCGCCGGGCGGCACCAAGAGGTCGAAGGCGTTGCCGGCCACGACGAGGGCGCCGGGGCCTTCGCTCCGCTCGAGAGCGCGGGCGAGCTCCACTGACGCCGAGCCGGATGCTTCCGTCCGCTTCGCGCCGAGGAAGAGGTCGCTCACGACGATCACTCGCCCGCCGACGGGAACCGCCAGGCGGGCGACGGCGACGTGCTCGGGCATGTGCGCTCCATTGTGGCAGCCAGCCGGGCCGCCGGTCGGTAGGGTGGGCGACCGGTGCCGGTGGGGCCGATGTCCCGCTCGCAGTGAAGGAGCGGTGTTTGCCGGTGCCGCCACGAGGGAGGCGACGATGAGCGACGGGGGCGGGGACCAGGGCCAGGTGCATGCCGCTGCGATCGAGGATTACCTTGCCGAGCTGCGGACGTTCCCGCCGCCCGAGGGCTTCGCCCGTTTGGCGAACGTGTCCGACCGGGCCCTGTACGCCGAGGCGGAGGCCGATCCCGAGCAGTTCTGGGCGGACCAAGCGAGGGCCTTGACATGGTTCGAGCCGTGGGAACAGGTGCTCGACTGGCAGCTGCCGTTCGCAAAGTGGTTCATCGGCGGGCGGCTGAACGTCGCCTTCAACTGCCTCGACCGCCACGTCGAAGCCGGGCGCGGCGACAAGATCGCGTTCTACTTCGAGGGCGAGCCCGGAGACCGCCGGACGCTCACCTATGCGCAGCTTCTCGACGAGGTCGGGCGATGTGCCAACGCGCTGCGCTCGCTCGGCATCGAGCGGGGTGACCGCGTGGCCATATACATGCCGATGATCCCGGAGCTTCCCGTCGCGATGCTGGCCTGCGCGCGGATCGGGGCCGCGCATTCGGTGGTGTTCGGGGGCTTTTCTGCCGACGCGTTGCGCGACCGCATCGAGGACGCCAATGCCCGGCTCCTTATCACCGCAGACGGAGGCTGGAGGCGCGGCCACGCCGTGGAGCTGAAGGCGAACGCCGACCACGCCCTCGCGAGCGGGGCCCGGTCGATCGAGAACGTGCTCGTCGTCCGTCGCCTCGGCGACGCCGCGAGGAACCTCGTCATGCAAGACGGGCGCGATCACTGGTGGCACGAGCTGGTCTCGGGCCAGAACCCGCACAGCCCGGCCGAGGCGATGGACGCGGAGGACCTGCTCTTCCTGCTTTACACCTCCGGTACCACGGCCCGCCCGAAAGGGATCATGCACACCACCGGTGGTTACCTGACACAGGTCGCGTTCACGCACCGGACGGTCTTCGACCTGAAGCCCGAGACCGACGTCTATTGGTGCGCGGCCGACATCGGGTGGGTCACGGGCCACAGCTACATCGTCTACGGGCCGCTCGCGAACGGGGCCACGAGCGTGCTCTACGAGGGAACGCCCGATTTCCCTGACCGTGACCGCTGGTGGTCGATCATCGAGCGTTACGGGGTCACGACGCTGTACACGGCGCCGACGGCCATTCGCACCTTCATGAAGTGGGGGACCGATTACCCCGCCGCCCACGACCTGTCCAGCCTGCGGGTGCTCGGCTCGGTCGGAGAGCCGATCAACCCCGAGGCGTGGATCTGGTACTGGCGCCAGATCGGCGGCGGCCGGTGCCCGGTTGTCGACACGTGGTGGCAGACCGAGACTGGCGCCATCATGCTTTCTCCGCTGCCCGGCGTGACGACCTTGAAGCCGGGGAGCGCGACCTTCCCGTTGCCGGGGATCGGAGCCGAGGTCGTCGACGATGCCGGTAGGACCGTCGCGCGCGGCGGCGGCTACCTCACGCTCACCCGGCCGTGGCCGGCCATGTTGCGGGGCATATACGGCGACCCGGAGCGGTACCGCCAGACTTACTGGAGCCGCTTCGAGGGTCGCTACTTCGCAGGCGACGGGGCCAAGGTCGACGACGACGGGTACTTCTGGCTTCTCGGTCGCGTCGACGATGTCATGAACGTCTCGGGCCACCGCGTCTCGACCACCGAGGTGGAGTCCGCGCTCGTCGACCACCCGAGCGTGGCGGAAGCCGCCGTGATCGGCGCCCACGACGCCACCACGGGGCAGGTGATCATCGCTTTTGTCACCTTGAAGCACGGCTTGCAGGTCGGCGACGAGCACGCAGAGACGCTCCGGGCGCACGTGGTCGAGAAGATCGGCGCCATCGCCCGCCCGCGGGTGATCATCTTCACCGACGATCTCCCGAAGACCCGTTCGGGCAAGATCATGCGGCGGCTCCTGCGGGACGTCGCCGAGGGCCGCGACCTGGGTGACACGACCACCCTGGCCGATCCCGCGGTCGTGGCCGAGCTCCGTCTGCGTGCGGCGACCGGCTCCGGCGAGGAATGAGCACCGGGCCGGACTACCCGGGGACATGGACCTGGCGCGCGGGAGCCAAGCTTCCGGGTCAGGCCGTCATCTTCGACGTGGACGGAGTCCTCGCGGACGCGTCGGGTCGTCAGCACCATCTGGTCGGCCTGCGTCGTGACTGGGACTCGTTCTTCGCCGAGTGCGGAGAGGACCCGATCATCCCGGAGGTGGCTCGTCTGCTCGAGCTGTTGGCGCCCGAGCTCGTGGTTGTGCTGCTCACCGCCCGGCCGGCACGCGTGCGCGCCAAGACCCTGGACTGGCTCGCTTCACACGGACTGCGCTACGACCTGCTCATCATGCGTGACGACGGCGACGGCCGCCCCGCCCGCGACCTGAAGCGGGCCGAGACCTTGCGGCTTTCGGCCTACGGCTACCAGGTGCGCCTGGCGGTCGAGGACGACCCTTCGAACCTCGAGATGTTCGACTCCGAAGGCGTCCCCTGCCTGTACGTCCACTCGGGCTACTACGGCTGAGCCGTCACTCGCGGAAGTTGCCGAACTGGAGGGGGATCTCGAGGTCCTGTTCCTTCAGGGCTGCGATCACGGCCTGCAGGTCGTCACGCTTCTTGCCGGTAACGCGGACCTGATCACCCTGGGTTTGGGACTGCACACCCTTCAGGCCGAGGTCCTTCACGATCTTGTTGATCTTCTTGGCGTGGTCCGCCGAGATGCCGGCGTTCAGTGCGGCGCTCTGGCGCAGCGCGCCTTTGGAGGCCTCTTCGATCTTGCCGTAGGAAACAGCCTTGAGCGAGACGTGCCGTCGGACCAGCTTCTCCTCGAGCACCTGGACGAGGGCGCGCCGGCGGTCCTCGGTCGGCGCGTTCAGCTCTATCTCGTGCCCCTTCAGCTCCACGCTCGCGCCCGTGTCCTTGAAGTCGAAACGGGTGGCGATCTCTCGGGTTGCCTGGTCGACCGCATTGCGCACTTCTTGCATATCGACCTGGGATGTCACATCGAAGCTTGGCACGCACGCACGCTAGCAAGGCCGGTCAGGCCTTCGCCTTGCGAAGCGCGCCGGTTCAGGCCACTATCGTGTCCGCCGACGGGTCGGTACCCAAGTGGACAACGGGGGCAGACTGTAAATCTGCTGGCTCAGCCTTCGAAGGTTCGAATCCTTCCCGGCCCACCGTCGCCTCGATCGCCGACCGCAGGTATCGCCTCACTGCGGCGCGGCGCGCCGTCTCCGCGTGGAGGGGGGACCGACCGGACCGCCGGCGTCCCCCGGTTCAGCCGGGGTGCCCGGCCGTCGGGACGAGGCGATGGCCACGAGGCCAAGGGCGAGGACCGCCGCGAGGCCCACGGCCGATGTCGCGAGCCCGGCTCCAAGTCCGGGGACCGTGTATGTGAAGGTGACCAGCGTTTTTCCCCTGGGCACCTCGAACGACTGCACGAGGCCGTCCCGGTGGAGCGCGATCGCCACGGATCGGCCGTCGTGGTTGCCGGTCGCGCTCCAACCGGGGATGTCGGCGACGGCCCTGGAGACCGTTGCCGGTGCCGCCGAGGTGACGGCCACCTCCTCGGTTGGCGTGAAGGGGGACGACTTCAGCACGCGAACCCGCAGCCGACCTGCGGTGTCGCCGGTCCGTCCCGCGAGCGAGAACGAGCCGCGCGCCCGCTCGTTCGTGAACACCGCGAACGGCCCGATCGTCCCTGCCGCCACCCAGTGGGGAGCTGTCAGGTAAGCGGAGAGAGGCCCGTCGAGGCCGTAGGACGAGCCGGAACGGGTCGTCACGGCCATCGAGGTGACCCGTACCGGGGCACCGAGCGGGTCTCTCACGGAAAGACCGACAGTGTCGGTCGCGGTCCCGAACTCGACGGCGACCTCCTCGGTGCCCGGTGCGCCGACGACGACCCGCACCGTTGTGGGGGGCCTCTGCCCACCGTTCGCCGACACGAGCCGGAGGTCGCGCCCGAGCTCGGCCAAGGAGTCGGGCGGCAACCGGGAACCGGAGAGCCTCATGGTCACGGTCCGCGTGACGAGCTCGCGCCCGAACCACCGGGTCGTGGCCTGCCCGGCCCGAAGCCCGGTCGGTGAAGCGACGGGCCCCACACCGGCGACCGGCGGGCCGTTGAGGCCCGGCAGGGTGGCGGTGGCGGGCCGGAACACCTGAGAAGGGGAGCGAAGAACGGAAAGCTCGTCGGCGACGGTGAGCAGCACCCGCACGTCGAGGGAGTCGAACATCCCCGTCGCGAGGGCCGCGGGCTCGAGGTCGTCCTGGGTGTGGGTTCCGGTTGCCTGTGCGTAAGGCGCCCAGGTGAGCGAGCCGTAGCCCTGGGCGCTGGCGAGCTCTGACAGCACGTTGGAGTCCGGCGCTCCGACCTGGTTGAGAGCTACGCCGCCTGCGCGGGCGGGATCGACGATCAGGTAGCGCCCGCCGGGTCCGAGCCGGGC
>Ga0187880_1000077_pt1 | contig 78353 bp, 79 predicted proteins | sample June2016WEW_19_4_FD_132998 | JGI IMG/M metagenome (GOLD analysis project Ga0187880, IMG submission 132998) | Peatland microbial communities from SPRUCE experiment site at the Marcell Experimental Forest, Minnesota, USA - June2016WEW_19_40 | ecosystem: Environmental > Terrestrial > Soil >... | reverse complement strand
TTCAGAGGGCGACCTGGTTCAGAGGGCGACCTGGTTCAGAGAGCGACGAAGTCAGCCTTGCTCGATGAAGATGCACTCCCCGGGGCACTCCTCGGCCGCCTCGGTGACGGCGTCCTCGAGGTCCTCGGGGACAAAGGCCAGGCCCGCGGACCCGCCCGGGTCGTTCTTCACCTGGTCGGACTCCTTCACGTAGGCAAGACCGTCGTCCAGCAGGGTGAACACAGCCGGCGCGATCTCCTCGCACAGGCCGTCCCCGGTGCACAGATCCTGGTCGATCCAGACCTTCATCGGTTCGCCTCTCGCCTGGTGCTCAGGCACTCCGCTTCGGACGGTAACGACGGGCCGATCGGAGTGTCAGCCTTCTTCACCTCGGCTCCGGGTGTACACCGTGTCGCCGCGTGCACTCGCTCTTGCCCCTGCTGCCGGCCGAAGGTCGCTCGTGTGTGGCAGCCAACCGGCGAGCTTACCGTTCGCCGCCGCGGGCTCGGGCCGCGGTACGGCCGGCCCGAGACAGCAGAACGTAAGAAGAAGCTGGTGGCCGAGGCGCCGAACGCGACGCCCGAGGTCGGGGCGCGCCGTGTCGGGCACCCGGGAGTGTATGGTCCCGACAGGAGGCTACGGCTAGCTCGAGGGAGGTGGTTCCGACGGCGGAACCAGAGGATCGACGGCAGCTGGCCCTCCGCGAGGAGATCGAGCGCGTCCGGGATCGTTCCCGCCGCGCGGAGGAGGAGGTCGCCCTCCTGCGTAGGCGCCTCACCGAGGGACCCGGAAGGGTGCAGTCCCTCGAGGAACGCCTTCTCGAGAGCAAGGGGCAGCTAGCACAGGCCGTGTCGCAGAACGAGAAGCTCACCTACACCCTCCAGCAGGCGAAGGAGCACATAGCCGCCTTGCGAGAGGAGGTGGACAAGCTCACGCAGCCTCCGAGCGCTTACGGCACCTTCCTGCACGCCAACGAGGATGGAACCGTCGACGTGTTCTCTGGGGGCCGCAAGATGCGTGTCGCCGTGCATCCCGAGATCGAAGCGTCCGACCTCCGTCGTGGCCAGGAGGTCGTCCTGAACGAGTCGTTCAACGTGATTCTCGCCCGCGAAGGTGAGGACTCCGGCGAGCTCGTCACGTTGAAGGAGATCCTGGAAGACGGTCGTCGCGCGATCATCTACGCCCGGGCCGACGAGGAGAGGGTGGTGGAGCTCGCCGACAACCTCGTGGGAATCCACCTCCGCGCCGGTGACGCGGTGCTCATGGAGACTCGTTCCCAACTGCTGGTGGAGAAGCTGCCACGCCCGGAGGTGGAGGAACTGGTCCTGGAGGAGGTGCCGGACGTCACCTATGCGGACGTGGGCGGGCTCGATTCGCAGATCGAGGCCATCACCGACGCCGTCGAACTTCCCTACCTGCACAGGGCATTGTTCAACGACTACCGACTTCCGGCCGCGAAGGGCATTCTTCTGTACGGGCCACCAGGTTGTGGCAAGACGCTGATCGCCAAAGCCGTGGCGAACTCGTTGGCGAAGAAGGTCGCCGAAGTCACCGGCAATGCCAACATCAGTAGCTACTTCCTGAACATCAAGGGCCCGGAACTGTTGAACAAGTACGTGGGCGAGACCGAACGCCAGATCAGGTTGGTCTTCCAGCGTGCCCGTGAGAAGGCCGAAGAGGGTGTGCCGGTGATCGTCTTCTTCGACGAGATGGACTCGTTGTTCCGTACGCGCGGCACGGGGATCAGCTCCGACATCGAGTCGACCATCGTCCCGCAGCTGCTCGCCGAGATCGACGGTGTGGAGACGCTGCGAGACGTAATCGTCATCGGTGCGTCGAACAGAGAGGACCTGATCGATCCCGCCATCCTGCGTCCGGGTCGGCTCGACGTGAAGATCAAGATCGAGCGTCCCAACGAGCAGGCGGCCGCCCAGATCTTCGGCCGATACCTCACGGCCGACCTTCCACTCGAGGCGAGCGAGGTGGAGCGTCTCGGTGGGGGAGACCCGAACAAGACGGTGCAGGCAATGATCGAGAAGACCGTCGAGGAGATGTACCGGGCTGACGACGACAACAAGTTCCTCGAGGTCACCTACCAGAACGGAGACAAGGAGCTGCTGTACTTCCGCGACTTCGCTTCGGGAGCCATGATCGAGAACATCGTTCGTCGCGGTAAGAAGCTCGCCATCAAGCGAGCGATCGCCGGGGAGGGTAAGGGCGTGCGTAGCTCGGACCTGATCGAGTCGATACGGCGCGAATACAAGGAGAACGAGGACCTGCCGAACACCACCAACCCCGATGACTGGGCCCGGATCTCAGGCAAGAAAGGGGAACGCATCGTCTACGTGCGGACCCTGCTCGCCAGCTCGGACGAGACGACGGGTGGGCGCTCGATCGAACGGATGGGTACGGGACAGTACCTCTGAGAAACCACGGGCAGCCCGGCCCGCCGAGAGCCCGTTTCGGGTCGGGCGGGTACTAGGGTCGGCTGGGTGGCAGTGGCGAAAATCTGCGGCGTGGAGACCGAGTACGGAATCCATCATGCCGGGGCTGAAGGCAATCCGGTCGCCTCGTCGTCGCTGCTCGTGAATGCGTACATCTCCGACCTCGCCCGGGTCGCGTGGGACTTCGAGGACGAGATGCCGGGTAACGACGCGCGCGGGTTCGCCAGGGAGGGTGCACTGCCCCCCGAGGTGGAGACGCATCTGGTCAACACGGTGCTGACGAACGGTGCTCGCTACTACGTCGACCATGCCCACCCCGAGTTCTCGACGCCCGAGTGTGCAGATCCTCTGGAGCTGGTCCGTTACGACAAGGCGGGCGAGGAGGTGTTGCGGCGATCCATGGCGGCGGCGCGCTGGCTCCTTCCGGATCCACAGGCGATAGTCGTCTACAAGAACAACTCCGACGGGAAGGGGAATTCCTACGGGACCCACGAGAACTACTTGATGGACCGGGCCGTGCCTTTCGCCGAGATCGCGCGGTCGGTCACGCCGCATTTCGTGACCCGCCAGCTGTACACCGGAGCTGGCAAGGTGGGCACCGAGACTTCCCCGGCGGGACGCGACGTGCCCTTCCAGCTCTCACAGCGTTCGGAGTTCTTCGAGGAAGAGGTGGGCTTGGAGACCACGCTGAAGCGGCCCATAGTCAACACGCGTGACGAACCACACGCAGATCCGCAGCGCTACCGCCGCTTCCACGTCATCGTGGGAGACTCGAACCTCGCCGAGGTCGCCACCTTCCTGAAGGTCGGGACGACCGCCCTGGTGCTCGCGCTGATCGAGGACGATGCCTTCGGTGGCATCGACCTGACCTTGGCGAACCCGGTGAAGGCGATCCATCAGGTCTCTTACGACCTCACCCTCGGCGAGCCGCTGGAGATGGACAACGGCGGCACGGCTACGGCGATCGAGCTGCAGTGGGAGCTTTACGGGCTCGCGCGCAAGTACGCGGAAGACCGTGGTCTTCAGTGCCTGGGCGACGACTCGATAGGACGCGAGGTCCTGCGCAGGTGGGAAGGCGTGCTGAACGGACTCGAGACCGACCCGGCCACCGTGGCCGGTCAAGTCGACTGGGTGGCAAAGCTCCAGTTGCTCGAGGCGTTCAGGGCGCGCCATGACCTGGACTGGAAGGACCATCGCCTCTCGGCTGTGGACCTCCAGTACCACGACCTGCGTCCGGAGCGCTCCCTCTTCGTCCGGCTGGCGACCGACCATCTGGTGGATCGCGACGACGTCCTGGCAGCGGTCAGCGAGCCTCCTCGCAGGACCCGGGCCTATTTCCGAGGCCAGTGCCTGAGGCGGTGGGCCTCGCAGGTGGCCAGCGCGAACTGGGATTCGCTGGTGTTCGACCTGGGTACCGATCCACTGAGGCGCGTCCCTATGATGGACCCGCTTCGTGGAACGGCCGAGCACACCGAAGAGCTCCTGGAAGGAAGCTTCTCGGTGGCGGAGCTGTTGACACGGTTAAGCGGCTAGGGAGCACGAATGCCAGAACGGGAACAGAAGCGCAAGACGGCGTCGACGCCGCGAGAGGAAAAGGCGCCCGAGGAGACTGAGGCGCCCGCGGCGTCCGCGCAACGCGAGAAGTTGACGGCTGAGCTCGACGACCTACTCGACGAGATCGACGAGGTTCTCGAGGAGAACGCCGAGGAGTTCGTGCGCAACTACGTACAGAAGGGCGGAGAATAGCCACGTGGGCCGTTGGCCTCGCGGTACAGAACGGCGGGACATGACCACGTGGGTCTGTTGATGTTCGAGGTACAGGAAGGCGGGACATAACCACGTGGGTCTGTTGATGTTCGAGCCCCGCGACGATCCGGGTCCGAGCTTCGCCGCCCTGCTTCGCGGGAGCCACCCGAGCGCGGTCCCTCTGAGTGGAGCGCAAGGGGCCTCGTTGTACAACGCCGGTCAGACAGGTGCGACCGCGCTGCCTGCGGAGCTGCCGTTGCGTCACGGCACGACGGTCGCCGCTCTGCGATACGTGGACGGGGTGGTGATGGCAGGTGACCGCCGCGCCACCGAGGGGAATGTGATCGCCCATCGGACGATGGAAAAGGTCTTCCCGGCCGACCGTCATTCGGCGGTGGCCATAGCCGGAGCAGCGGGCCCGGCGGTGGAGATGGTGAAGCTGTTCCAGACGCAGCTCGAGCACTACGAGAAGGTCGAGGGCGTCCTACTCAGCCTGGAGGGCAAGGCGAACCAGCTCGGTCAGATGGTGCGCGAGCACCTACCGATGGCGATGCAGGGTCTCGTGGTCGTCCCGCTCTACGCCGGGTACGACCTGCGAAGGCACGAAGGACGGATCTTCACCTACGACGTGACCGGAGGCCATTTCGAAGAGGCGGATCATGCGGCGACCGGTTCAGGAGGTCGTGACGCGCGTACCACGATCAAGTTGGGATGGCGCCCCGACCTCCGACGCGACGAGGCCATCGAGCTCGCGGTCCGTGCTCTGTACGAGGCCGCAGACGAGGATGCCGCGACGGGCGGGCCGGACGTGGTGCGGGGGATCTTCCCGATGGTCGCCGTCGTGACGGCAGACGGCTACGAAGAGGTGGCCCAGGAGGAAGTGGCGGAGCGCTTCGCCGCGCTGGTGGAGCAGCGGGGCCTCGGTCGTGGGCAGGGGGGCGGCGCCCGATGACCATGCCGTTCTACGTCGCCCCCGAGCAGGTGATGAAGGACCGCGCAGAGTACGCCCAGAAGGGCATCGCCCGAGGCCGGTCGCTCGTGGCGACGGTCTACGACCAAGGTGTTCTGATCGTCGCCGACAACCCTTCGCGATCACTGCACAAGGTGAGTGAGATCTACGACCGCATCGCGTTCGCGGGGGTAGGCAAGTACAACGAGTTCGACCAGCTGCGTGTGGCAGGCGTACGCCACGCTGACACGAAGGGCTTCGCGTTCAGCCGCGAAGACGTCGATGCCCGATCGCTCGCGAACCTCTACGCACAGTTCCTCGGTCAGGTGTTCACCCACGAGATGAAGCCGCTCGAGGTGGAGATCCTGGTCGCCGAGCTGGGCGCGGACAGCCGTCCCGACCAGCTGTACCACGTGGCTTACGAAGGAACTATCACCGACGAAGACGCCTTCGCAGTGTTGGGTGGGGAGGCCGGGATCATCTCGGAACGCTTCGCCGCCAGCTACGAGGAGGGTTGGGGTCTCGAGCGCGCGCTTCGGGCGGCGGTGAGTGCGCTCGCGGGTCCCGATCGCACTCTCGGTCCGCAGGACCTGGAGGTGGCGGTGCTCGCACGGAGCAACGGGCGCCGGGCGTTCCGGCGGCTGACGTCGGCGGAGCTCTCGGAGCTCCTCGCCGCAGGCAAGCGCCCCGGTAGGTCTTCTCGCTCGGCAGGCGAGCGAGCAGCGGGGGAGACCTCGACCCGAGACACGAGCCAGGGCCGGTAGGACAAGAGGGCGCCTCGCCGTCCCGAGAACGTCGGGTATGGTGTCGCACCTTTGGCGTCGCCTCACGGTCCGTCTGTGGGCCGTCTGTGATCAGAAGATCATCTCGCTGTGGGATCGGTCGATCACGAGGGGTGCGGCACTAGCGTGGGATCCGTGGAGCGGCGCATCTTCGGGCTCGAGAACGAGTATGGGGTGACGTGCACTCTGCGGGGCCAGAGGAGACTCAGTCCCGACGAGGTGGCGCGTTACTTGTTCCGACGCGTGGTCAGCTGGGGCCGCTCGTCGAACGTCTTCCTCGAGAACGGCGCGCGTCTCTACCTCGACGTCGGTAGCCATCCCGAGTATGCGACACCGGAATGCGACTCGATTTGCGATCTCGTGGCTCATGACAAGGCGGGTGAGCGCATCCTCGACCACCTCGTCACCGGAGCCGAGGCACGACTACGCGAGGAGGGGATCCGCGGAGTGATCTACCTCTTCAAGAACAACACCGACTCGGCGGGGAATTCGTACGGCTGTCACGAGAACTACCTCACGAGCAGGCGCGACGATTTCTCTCACTACACGGAGGTGCTCATTCCCTTCCTCGTCAGCCGACAGATCTACTCGGGTGCAGGAAAGGTGCTGCAGACCGCGCGTGGCGCCATGTACTGCCTGTCGCAGCGGGCCGAGCACATCTGGGAGGGGGTCTCCTCCGCCACCACACGGAGCAGGCCGATCATAAACACCCGCGACGAGCCTCACGCCGACGCAGAACGCTTCCGGCGCTTACACGTCATCGTGGGCGACTCGAACATGAGTGAGTACGCGACGTACCTGAAAGTGGGCGCGACGAGCGTGCTCTTGCGGATGCTCGAGGACCCCGCGACGGTACTGCGTGACCTGACGTTGGAGAACCCCATCCGGGCTATCCGTGAGATCAGCCACGACCTCACTTGCAGGCGCAAGGTCCGTCTGGCCAACGGCCGGGAGATAAGCGCGCTCGACATCCAGTCGGAGTACCTCACGCGTGCACTTCGCTATCGCGACTCCCATGGTCTGTCTGCGCAGGAGGATCGGGCTCTGGAGATGTGGGAGCACTGCATGAAGGGCTTGGAGTCGGACCCGATGAGCCTGACACGCGAATGTGACTGGGTCGTGAAGCACCAGGTGATCGACGCCTACCGCCGCCGCCATGGCGTCCCCCTCGGTCACCCGAAGGTCGCGTTGCTCGACCTTCAGTACCACGACGTAAGTCGCGATCGCGGCCTGTACTACCGCCTCGAGGCGCGTGGCGCGGTGGAACGCGTGTGTGACGACGTCTCGGTCAGCGAGGCGATGAACCAGCCGCCCTCCACCACTCGCGCGCGCCTTCGTGGCGAGTTCATCAGGCGAGCCAAAGAGCGCCGACGAGACTTCACCGTGGACTGGGTCCACCTGAAGCTGAACGATCAGGCGCAGCGCACGGTGCTGCTCAAGGACCCTTTCCGCTCGCACGACGAACGCGTGGAGAAGCTGATCGCGAACCTGTGAGTCTACGGTTCGCACGCAGGGCTTCGAAGTCGCCTATTCTCGCTCTTTCATGGTGGACGACGTCTCGAGCCCTTCTCCCGTGGGCCCTGCTCCAAAGAGTGGTGCTCTGAGCGACCGGGCCACGTATGGCGGACCCGACGGCGAGGGCATTGTCGGCGAGATGGGTGAAAGTGAGATCGTTCGGATGCCCTCTGAGGCTTCTTCGACACCGGAGGACGAGTCTTCTCCGACACCGGAGGAGGATGCTGCCGCGCCGCTCGAGACAGGCGGAAGACGGCGCAGGAACAGAAGACGCTGGGCCCTCGAATGGCTCGCAGTGCTCCTCGTCGCTCTTGGTGTCGCTGTCTTGGTCCGCGCGTTTGTCGCTCAGACCTTCTTCATCCCCTCCGGGTCGATGGAGCCGACGCTCATGGTCGGCGACCGTATCCTGGTCGACAAGCTGAGCTATCACCTCCACGGGGTCGGCAGGGGGGACATCGTGGTGTTCTCGACACCCCCTGGCGAGCCTGCGACCCCGCAACTGAAGGACCTCGTGAAACGCGTGATCGGGCTGTCCGGCGAGAGGATCTCCTCCGAAGCCAACGGGACGGTTCTGATCAACGGGAAGCCGCTGCGTGAACCGTGGCTGAGCGCTTCGGCACGAAGCGATCCCGGGCCGCCGATCCGTCCCCAAGTCATCCCGGCACACGAGTACTTCGTCATGGGCGACAACAGAGGAGACTCACAGGACAGCCGTTACTTCGGACCCATCTCGAGATCGCTCATCGTCGGACGTGTGGTCTTCAGGATCTGGCCCATCTCTCACATGGGCTTCTTCTGAGATGCCGCGAAGGGCCGGACCATCCGCGAGCATGCCCGCCCGGCGTGTTCGTGATCCTCTTCGCTCACTCGTAGACTTGATCCGTCATGCTGTCTCTCAGCCCGGCGAAACTGCTGGTAGTCCTCGTGATCGCGTTGATCGTTCTCGGGCCCGAGAAGTTGCCGCAGATGGCCCGCCAGGTCGGGGCCATGTGGGGGGACCTGCGCCGGTGGCGCAAGACGCTCGAGAGCGAGGTGCGCAGCACCTTCCCCGACCTGCCCCCGACCCACGAGGTGGTCCAGGCCGTCCGGTCGCCGCTGGCCTTCCTCGACAAGCTCGCCGACGCACACGACAGCTCGGTTGCAAGAGGCGAGAGCGGACGCGAGGTGGCCGAGCGACCTGAGCCGGAGACGCCTGTCGGCAAAGCCCGACCAGACCACGCGCAGGGAGAGCCGAGCTCGAACGCGAGCGCGAGCGGGAATGGACTTGATGAAGAGCCGCTCCACGACGGAGCTGGCGCGCGGCAGGGCCCGCCGGGTCGAGCCGTAGACGTCGCCGAGCCCGTCGAGGCGCAGACGGTTCCGGACGACCCGAGCATGAACTGAGCGCCGGCGTTCGGTGGTGACCGTCTTGCGCCTGGTGCGCCTCCGCACCCGCCAACCGCGGCCTTCGCCCGACGCCATGACGCTCGGGGAGCACCTGGGCGAGCTGAGACGACGCTTGGTGGTGGCGGTGATCGCGTTCGCGGTCGCAGCGACGGTGTCGTTCATTATCTACCCCCACATCCTCAACTTCTTGAAGTCGCCCTACTGTCAGGTGGTCGGGGCGCATCACTGCCAGCTCTATGTCACTGGACCGTTGGACCCCTTGACCCTCCGGATCAAGCTCGCGGCCTATGGGGGGTTGTTTTTCTCCTCGCCAGTGGTGCTCTGGCAGGTTTGGCGGTTCATCACCCCGGGTCTGCGCCGCACCGAGAAGCGCTATGCGCTTCCCTTCGTCGCGGCCTCCACAGCGCTCTTCGTTGCGGGAGCGGTGGTCGCCTACGTCGTGTTCTCCCACGCTCTTCAGTTCCTCCAGAGCGTGGGAGGTCCGTCTTTGCACGAGATCTACGACCCCAACAAGTACCTGAGCTTGATGGTCGCTCTGATGGCGGTGTTCGGCCTGACCTTCGAGTTCCCCGTCCTGCTCGTGTCGCTGGAGCTCGCCGGCGTGGTGAGGCCGGCGAAGCTCGCCTCCTGGCGCCGTTGGGCGATCGTTCTGATAGTGCTCTTTGCCGCGATCATCACTCCGAGCAGCGACCCGTTCTCGATGCTCGCGCTCGCGGTGCCCATGTACCTCTTCTACGAGGTCTCCATCGTTCTCGGCAGACTCCTACGTCGCTGAGAGCACGGCTGAGATGGGGCGGATGTCTCCGTGAGCGCTGAGGTGTCGCGTACCTCTCACGTGCGTGACGCGTTCGTCTTCCGTCTCGGCTTCCAACTGGACCCGTTCCAGTCGAAGGCGTGCGACGCGCTCGATGCCGGGCGTTCGGTGCTCGTGTCGGCCCCGACCGGATCGGGCAAGACGGTGGTCGCCAACTACGCGGTCGCACGCGCCGTGGCCGACGGGCGCAAAGCTTTCTATACGACCCCACTCAAGGCATTGTCGAACCAGAAGTTCGCGGAGCTGTCCGCGGTCTACGGGCGTGAGCGCACCGGTCTGCTCACCGGGGACATCTCCCACAGGCCGGACGCTCCGGTGGTCGTGATGACCACCGAGGTCCTGCGAAACATGTTCTTCGCGCGGGCTCCCGTGCTGGACGGGCTCGGGCTGGTCGTCCTGGACGAGGTGCACTACCTGCAAGACCCGTACCGGGGGTCGGTGTGGGAGGAAGTGATGATCCTCACCCCGCCCGAGGTGGTCATGGTCTGTCTGTCGGCGACGGTGTCGAACGCCGAACAGCTGGGAGCCTGGCTTTCGAACGTGAGAGGCCCCACGGAGGTGGTGGTGGAGCGTCGCCGTCCAGTCGAGCTGCTCAACCACGTTGCGATCGCCGAGAGAGGAACGAGCAACGTGGACCTGGTCCCGTTGCTCGACGACGGACGCCTCCATCCACGAGCGACGGCCCTGGACCAACGCGTCGCACGCATGAGACGGCGTGGAGGCGGCCTTGGTCACTCGCGCCTAGTCTCGCCCAGGCGCACGGAGCTGATCGACGCCCTCGGTGCGAAGGGGATGCTGCCAGCGATCATCTTCGTCTTCAGTCGGGCGGGCTGCGACGCTGCGGTCACCCAGTGCTTGGACGACGGACTTCGGCTCACGGCACCCGCCCAACGCGACGAGATCCGAAGACGTTGCGAGTCCCACACCGAAGGTCTGTCCGAGGAGGAGCTGCGCGCGCTGGGCTACGGCACTTGGTGCGCGGGGCTCGAAGCGGGGGTCGCGTCCCATCATGCAGGTCTGATCCCGGCGTTTCGCGAGGCGGTCGAGGACTGCTTCTCGAGCGGCCTGCTGGGCGTCGTCTTCGCCACCGAGACGCTGTCGTTGGGGATCAACATGCCGGCGCGAACCGTGGTCGTCGAGAAGCTCTCGAAGGTCCGCTCCGAGGGTCGGGCGGGGCTGACCTCGGGAGAGTACGCACAGCTCACAGGGCGCGCAGGGCGCCGCGGTCTGGACCCGGTGGGCCACGCCGTGACGCTGTGGAGGCCTCAGGTCTCGCTGCGCGATCTGGCGAGCCTCGCCACGTCGCCCGCTCCGGCACTCACCTCGTCGTTCAGGCCCACCTACAACCTGGCTGTGAACCTCGTCCGCCGCTACCCCGCGCACCAGGCGCACTACGTCTTGGACCGCTCGTTCGCCCAGTTCCTCGACAGGCGCCACCACAACGCTCTGTCGCGACACCTGGAGCGCGCGCTCGGCCTTCTGGAGAGATGGGGGTACCTGGAGATAGACAGTTGGCAGCTCAGCGAGCGCGGTCAGCTGCTGGCGCGCGTGTACCACGAGTCCGACTTGTTGGTGAGCGAAGCACTGTCGGAGGGAATCTTGGACGGTCTAGACGCTCCTACGCTCGCGGCCGTCTTGTCGGCTTGCACCTTCGAAGCGCGTGCAGGGCGTCGGCGAACCGAACCCCGCCCACCCAAGGAGGCCAAGCCTCGGCTCGCGGCGATGGTCGCGCTGTGGGAACGTCTCCACGCAGAGGAGCAGGAGGCGCGTCTCGCAAAGACCAGGGCTCCTGACCCCTCCTTCGCCGAGGCGGCTTGGCGCTGGGCGCGCGGTGAGCGGCTCGTGCGGGTGTTGGAGCGCGCCGAGCTCTCTGCGGGGGACTTCGTGCGAAACGCGAAGCAGCTCGTGGACCTTCTCAGCCAGATCGCCGTCGTCGCCCCAAGGCGGTCCACGGCGGCGGTGGCCACGCAGGCGGCGAAGGCCATCAGACGGGGGGTCGTCGCCACTTCGCTGTGGCCGGTTGCGACGGGGCCCGTCGCAGGGCCCGAAGACGACGTGCCACCAGCGTCTTCGGGGGCGAGCTCCACCTTCCCTGGTCGGGCGGGGTCCACGACCTCCGGCCAACCTCGGCCGTAGTGTTGCCGGGGCATGTTCCCCTACGCCGAGGAGACCTTCAGCGAAGCTGAGTCGGAGCTGCTCCGGCGCTATTTCACGAACTTGGACGGGCCGGTGTTCGCGCTCGTCAACCTGCCCGAGGTCACAAAGGGAGCGCTCTTCGCCAGGTACTCGCGCTCGGCGAAGAGCCTCAGGCGACTGTTCCTCGACGAATTCGTGGGAGACCTGGACACGAGCGGTGACGCCGGCACGGACGCCACCGTGGGCGTCGAGCGAGCGGAGCGGCTCTACGAGCGAGTGTTCCTCGAGTACGGCGACGACTCGGTGGCGCAGCTGGGGGGCGTTCACCTGGCGTGCGAACAGGCTTCGAACTTGCTCACCAAGGTGCTCGAGCGAGGCCGGCTGATGGCGTATCTCGAGCAGTCAACGCGCTACATCGCGTACGACAGCCGACTCTCCACCGGTCATTACCGCTACTACCGGGGTCCCGAGGTCCTCGACTCGCCGCTCGGAGCGCGATATGTCGGCGACATGGATCGCATGTTCGACTGTTACGGCAGGCTCTTGCCTGAGATCCAGGCATGGCTGGGGCACCGTTACCCTCAGCAGCGCGGCGACTCGGACTTCGTCTACCGGCGGTCGATCAGGGCAAAGGCGCTCGACGCGCTTCGCGGCCTTCTTCCGGCGGCATCGTTGTCGAACGTTGGAATCTACGGCACAGGCCAGTCCTACGAGATGGTTCTTCTGCGCATGCGCTCCGATCCGCTTCCCGAGGCGAGGCGCTACGGGAAGCTGATGCTCGACGAGTTGCAAAAGGTCATCCCGTCGTTCTTGCGTCGTCTGGAGGTACCCGAGCGGGGGGGCGCGTGGGCGAATTACCTCGCTACGACGCGTTCGCAGACCGAGGAAGTGGTCGAGCGCCTGTGGCCGCGCGAGGAGACGAGCACGGAAGCGTCGCCTGTCGTCAGGCTGGTCGACTTCGACCCTGACGGGGAGGACAAGGTCCTGGCTGCGATGTGCTACCCGTACTCGACCCTGGGGGAAGAGGAGATCCTCCGCCGTGTTCGTCGGCTGTCGAGTGCGGACCGCCTGGCCGTCGTGCGGGCGTACGTGGGGGAGCGGATGAATCGGCGTCACCGGCCGGGCCGGGCGTTCGAGCGCACGGGATACCGCTTCGACGTGGTGGCGGATTACGGGGCCTTCAGGGACCTGCAGCGGCATCGGATGCTCACCATCGAATGGCAGGAGCTCGCTCCGCATCTCGGATACGACGTTCCGCGGATCGTCGTCGAAGCCGGAAGGTCAAAGGACTTCGCGTCCTCGCTGGAGCGCTCTGCTCAGCTGCACGCGGCAATGTCTGAGATCTGTCCGGCGGAGGCGGCGTACGCGGTGGCGCTCGCCTTTCGGACGCGCTTCGTCATGCAGATGAACGCGCGCGAGGCCATGCACGTGATCGAGCTGCGATCAGGTCCTCAGGGCCATCCCACGTACCGGCACGTCGCGCAGGAGATGTACCGACTGATCGCGGATCGTGCAGGACACCGTCTGATCGCGGACGCGATGTCATTCGCGGACATGGGCGAACATGGGCTCGAGCGTCTTGATGCAGAGCGTCGGGCCGAAGACCGGCGGGCGCGGCTCGCGACGTAGCGGTCATCGGCATTGCTCGAACCTCGGAGCCGCTGAGCAGGGCTGACGCGTAAACACCCTGGTGAACGGGAAGTAAGTACGTTTGACGACGAGGAAAATGCAACGCATAGTGTGGCTCAATCCCAGACGCCCCGAAGTCGCGCCAGCGGTCCAGAGGCCCGGCGGAACCGAGGGGGGGATGCTGTGAGAGGCGGAGCGAGGCCCGCGGACCGAGTAGAGAACGTCCCACCATCACCTCGGCGGCGGCGCCGGTGAGGCGGAGATGGTACCAAAGGTCCCCGGGCCTCGCCGCCCCGGCATTCTCGGGCTTCCAGGTCCAGCACGAGGGCTGGTCGAGATCTTCTACGGTGAGTGAGCACTCTTCGCGGCGGGGTGATCGTCCTCGGGCGTGATTCAGGTTCGGTCAGAACAGATATGCTCCCCCGGCGGCAGGTGGACCGCGAAGGGTAGGAATGGCCGACGACCTTGAAGACGTGGTGGAGCCGGAGGAGCTCGACGAGCTTCCCGATGAGGAGCTCGACGACAAGGACCTCGACGAGGATCTTGTAGAAGACCTCGAGGTCGACGATCTGGCCGGCGAAGAGCTCGGCGTCGAGCTCCCGGTCGACGAGGACCCGATCGACGCACGCGTCGTCCCGGAGGTGGCTTCCGTGGCTGTGCCTGTCGCCGAGGAGGGGGAAGAGGAAGAGGAAGAGGTCGACGACGAAGACGTCGAGGCGAGTCTCGACGAGATCCTGAAGGAGCGCCTGGTCGTCGAGGAGGAAGAGGAGGATGTCCCCGAGACGGAGGACCGCTCCGAGATATCCGAACGGGTATTGCCGAAGCAGCCCGACGAGTTCGTGTGCAGCTCCTGTTTCTTGGTCAAACACTCGAGCCAGCTGGCGGATCCAGCGAAAGGTTTGTGCCGCGACTGTGTCTGAGAGGCAGAATGGGACGTTGTGGGGATGGGGGTCGTCGCGATGAGTGAGGACAGGTCCGAGATCCGGCGGTTCGTGGATTTGATGGTGCGTTCGCCCGCGGGGTTCGTGCAGAGCGCTGCGGAGGAGCTCGAGAAGATCGTGGAGCAGGGCCGTCACCGCGTCGACGGGCAGCTGCATGCCGCCAGGGTGGTAGGCCAGATCGCCGTTCAGGCCGCCCGACGCCAGGTGGAGCAGGTACTACAAGCCGGCTTTGCCAGGGTGGCCGGCGGGGGAGGAGAGGCCGGGGACTCGGTCGCGCATACCGTGGCGGATACGGTCGCGGTCGACCGTCCGGGGGCCGGCGAGACGGGTAAGGGGAGCAACGGCGACGCGACGTCGTCGGTCGTGCAGGCCCCGTTGGCGACCGAGAACGGCAGCAAGCCGGCGGCCGGCCTCGCGATCCCGGGTTACGACAGCCTTTCAGCGTCACAGGTGGTCCAGCGCCTCGACGGGTTGCGTCGCGAGGAGCTGGAGGAGGTAAGGGACCACGAGTTCTCGCATCGACACCGCCGGACGATATTGAACCGGGTGGACCAGCTCCTCAGCGGCGCCGGCACAGAGCACCCCTCCTAGACGCCTTCGAACATGGCGCGCCACGGGGTCGTGCCGGTGGAGTCGGCGAGACCCGCCCAGCGCGCGGATGCCGAGCCATGCGCGCAACTGTGCCGTGAAGCGTTGAATTCACTGCAGGAGCGACGCGGCGGCACCCTTTTCGCCCGGCGCGAGACGGGGCTGCTCGCGAAGGCGCTGCTGCGGCCGGGCGGGCTGTCCCGCCTGCTGTCGGACCCTCGGCGGCGCGTCCTCGTCGGGACCGTCGACGACGTCGTCGTGGGCGTTGCGGTGGGGAGGCTGGACCCGGTGGGGGAGTCCTCACTGGGTGTGGTGGACGGTCTGTACGTGGACCCCTCCCACCGTGGGGCAGGGGCCGGTCGCGCCCTGTTGGACGCCCTGGTCGAGTGGTTCGACGAATCAGGGTGTCGGTCCGTGGACGCGACGGCGTTGCCGGGGGATCGTGAGACCAAGAGCTTCTTCGAGGGGGCCGGCTTCAAGGCCCGCCTCGTCACGATGCACCGGGCGCTTCGCTGAGCGTGCTCCGGTTGCGGACGAGCCGGCTGTCCAAGGGAGGCCGGCCGTCGAAATGACAGGGCGACCCGGCAACGACGTTGGGCACGCGTCCGAGGTGACGCCCGTGGTCGCCGTCGGTGGTGTGGCGGTCATCGACGGCGCCGTCTTGTTGGTGCGCAGGGGCGAGCCGCCGGAAGCCGGGCGGTGGACGTTACCCGGAGGGCGCGTGGAGGCGGGGGAGACCCTCGCCGCGGCGGTCGAGCGCGAGCTGCTCGAAGAGACAGGGCTGGAGGTGCGTTGCGGAGATCTGCGGGGGTGGGTGGAACGGATCCTTCCCGGTTACCACTACGTGATCCTCGATTTCGACGTCACAGTGGTGGGCGGCTTCACGCCTGTTGCGGGAGGCGACGCGGTCAGTGTCTCTTGGGTGCCCCTGGACGAGGTGGCGTCGATCGACACCGTGCATGGCCTGGTGCAGTTCCTGGAGGAGCATGACGTGCTCGGCTGAACCTCGGCGTTCTTAGCGTTACGTCTCGACACCGAGGCGAGTCACAACTCGCCGGCCGTTCAGGATCGCCGATTACCGGTCACGACGGGCCGAGGGGGACCGGGCGGTGGGGGTATCGGCAAACCGAGAAGCCGTGCAAGTTCCGGGACCGCTCCCGCGGCACGGCGAGCAGCGCGAAGCAGATCCCCGCTCGGCTCGCGCGGAAAGCCGGCGGGCTTGACGGTGCGGCGAACGGGGGACTCCACCACGGCCTCCAGTAACTGCGTCCAGCGGTCTTCGGGCAGCTCGGGGGACATAGCAGCACCCGCCGCAGCGGCGAGGTTCACCGCCAGCTCACCGGGGACACGCGCGCTCGGCTCAGTGGGCTTGGAGGCGATCCTGAGCGCGTCCGCGACGCGGTCGTCGTCGAGGGCGGTCTTGATCCGGCGGAGCCACGCCTCGCGCAACGCCGTGACCCGGGTTTCGAGAGATTCACGAAGAGCCGTCAGCAAGGTGCGTGCTTCGTCGTCAAGGATCACCGGTGACGCCCCCGCAACCACAGAACGCAGCTCCCGTAACGGCGTGTCCTTTCCTGCGTTTCGCGCGGTGACGGCGCGGTCCTTCCACGCGGCGAGCGTTATCGTGGGCCGCAGCTCCTCGGCAATCGCGAGAAGCGGTTCGGGGGAGATCTCGGCGTGACCCTTCTCGCGAGCTCGTGCGTTTTGCTCCTCGATCGCTCGGCGAACCGCGGGTATTCCGCCACGAAGCAACTGCTCGGCCACGGGTAGTTGCTCGGGTCGCAGAGCTGCCAAGGCGGCGTTCCTGTGCGTGGTGACCTGCTCGAGCCTTCTGCGGTCCGGCCGATGCGCGGTCTCCTCACGCGGGCCTGGAGCCCGGGGGGACCGGGTGGTTTCAGGACGTTCGGGACGTTCTGTGAGGTCGGCAAGCTGACGAGGCGCTCCGGCGAGGTCTTTCGTCGCGTCGGGACGCTCGCGTCGAGGGCGCTCGCGACGCGGACCCGGGCGCAGCCGTTCACCGTCGGGAGACGTCCGTGTTTCTCCTTCGTCACGCTTCTTCCCAGGGGGCCGTCGACGCCCGTCGCGGCGTGCGCTCGCGGGCGGGCGTACGTCACCTCCGTCCTCACGGTGCCGCCGCGCCCGCGGCCCGACGCTCACCGAGACACCGGCAGTCTCGCGCCCAGAGCCGAGGATCTCGATACGTCCGCCACCGTCGGCGTCGCCGGACGCCTCCTTCGGCGGTTGCACGGCGGTGATGAAGATGCCGTCCAGCTGGACGTCGGCCTCAACCCGCAGCACGTCGCCGACGGTCACCTCCGGAGGCACGAGGGCACTGTCGATCGATCCACGTGGCTGACGCGCTCCCGACGCACGCCAGGTCCACGACCCGTCATCTCGCCGGCTGGTCAGCTCGATGTCCATTCTCCGCGACATGGCCGAGAACCACGCTACCCGTACTCGCGCATGCACACGGAGAAGTCGACGGGTGCACGTCGAACCGGAGTTCTCATCCCAAGGCTCTTCTTCACCGCAAACTTCTCACGGCGCCCTCATGTGGTCCCGAACCTTCGCGATCTTCCACGCCCACGTGAGCTGATCGACTCCACGACGCGATCGGCAGTCCTGCGCGACTTGCCTCGTCATAACCGTAAGGCGGCATCCTCGGTCGTTCTGCGAACGCCTGTCGGTGGTGTCCGGGATCCTTTCACTGACCCGCCGATAATGGATCTTATGTAAAGTCAGCTCAAGTGGATCACGGCTCTCGTCATCGGGACGCTCAGAGCCGTCCAGAGGGGCCCTCCCCCGTGAATTGCGGACAAGATCGGCGTCGGAAGCTCGAATGCCCGGCACCCCGGACACCGAGCCGGTGGTTTCAGAGCCTCTGAGGGGCACGTAGGGATGGACGGTCAGCCAGCGGCTCGAAGTCGATCACGAGCTCGGTGCCGAGGGCCCTGGCGATTCGCTCGAGGCTGACGACGGTCGGCGAGATGTGTCCCTGCTCGAGGCGGGCGATGGAGGGCTGGCTGGTACCGGCGCGCTTGGCCAGCTCGGCTTGGCTCACCCCGGCCCGGTGTCTGGCCACGCGGACGGCGCTGCCGACCATGATGGAGGCGAGGGTGCGTTCGTAGTGGGCGAGAGCGCCGGTGCGGGCCGGGGGTGACTGGCCGCGGCTCGCCGGACGGCCCTTCCCCGCCGGCCGCGGCCGAGAGGCCTGCCCGGAGCGGTGTGACGCGCGGCCGTCGCGCCCGGTCGCGCCCGGTTTGGTCATGTTCCTCTCCCCTGCGACGGCTGAAGGTTCGTCGATGCCCTATAGGTGCCGCCGGGCATCCTCGATGCCTTGCGGGTGAGCACCGCCCGACAAGTGAACACCAAGTACGAATGGATATCAAAAATGAGATATACCAGATGTGGGATATGTGTGCGCTGACACAGCGCGGCTAGGGAAAGGTCAGGAGAGCCATTCAACTCATGTCCCACCCCCTGAGAGTGAGGACCACGACTGCCGCTGACCATTGGTCAGGAGCGTGTGTGGCGATCGACCAGGCAAATGCGAGCGTCAGAACCGCTCGCAGGGCAAGACGCAGTTGTTTGGCTATACAGGTCCCTTCTGACCTTGTCGGTGACGCGCCGGATACGCGTCACCGACAACCCTACGCCTCTCTTGGTTGTGGTCCCGGTAACCTTCTGACGTGGTGCGCCGACACCGAGCCCGTAGGTCGGATTTGGACGAGAAGATCTCACTTCACCCTCTTGACCCCGAAGAGGGACTACGCAAGCTGCTCCAACAGCCGCCGCTCAATCAGCGAGACGACGAGGCCGAGGAGAAGCCAGAACCTAACGACGACCCGTAAGCGTCTTGTAACGCAGCGGGCCTTCGACCTGGCGCAGCAGCGCCGCCATGCGGTCGGAATCAGTCGCTCGACGCGTGGAGTAACGGAAATCGTGTTCGGCCAAGTAGCGGGCTACGTGCTTGTTCGTGACGAAGTGGTGTGTGCCGCTGACGGAGCGGCGGAACATACCGAAGAACCCCTCGACCGTGTTTGTGTGCCACACGCCCCGTCCCCATTCCTTAGCGGAGTGGTTCACGGTCTCGTGCTTGGCAACGTAGTGGTGAAGGTCCGAGTAGAGGGCCGAAGAGTCTGTCACCACGGCGGTACCTGGCTTGACGCCATCGACCACGATGGGAAGCGCCTCGATGGCGCTGCCGCTGACGGGGATCGTGGACCGTGCTCGGCCACCACGCTCCACCAACGTCACAACGGGGAGCTTGTCGATCATGCCGCTCCCCTTGCCGCGCTGGCGCTTGCCGACGTACATCTCGTCAGCTTCCACGATGCCAGAGAACAACCCGCCATTGTTGTTCGCCATTGCGGCCCGGATTCTTTGAGTCATGTGCCAGGCCGTGCGCGGGCAGAGCCCGTATTTGCGCTCGATCTCGCGAGCAGCAACGCCATTCTTGGAAGCGCACAGCTCGAAAAAGACCATGACCCAGGTACGGACACTGATCTTCGTGCGGTCCATCACCGTGCCGGTGGTCACGCTGAACTGCTTGCGGCAGTCGCGGCATTGCCAAACCCGACGCTCGGACAGCGATCCCGTCCGGGTCTTGCGGCTGGTGCCGTTCTTGGGGGTCATGTAGGACACCGCTTCGCTCCCGCAGTGGGCGCATGTGGGGTAGCCCCCCCACCGCAGGCTCTCCAGGTAGGCGTAGGCCTCGGCCTCGGTGCTGATCTCCCTGCTCAGGCTGGCGATTGTGGTCTTTTCCATACCCCCATCGTCGCAAAGGGCTGTGACAGTTACATCGGTGTAGTTCCTGGTCAGAGGTCATTTTGTTGCTCTTGGCCCTCTTGGGGGCAAAGAGGCTCAAAGTGACGGTCGTTGATACCGAGGTTATTGGGACACTACGCTCATCCCCTGCTCTACGAGGGGGAGCGGACAATCCGGGGCGTTGTGTGGCTTTCAGGGGGTCACCAATGCCAGTTGAGACAGAAACCGGCGTTCTCTACTGCAACGACAATCTGGAACGCCTGGCGGTGCTTCCTGACGAATGCGTCGACCTGATCTACCTGGACCCCCCGTTCTTCTCGAACCGGGTTTATGAGGTCATTTGGGGTGACGAGGCCGAAGTCCGGTCCTTTGAGGACCGCTGGGAGGGGGGCATTCAGCACTACGTGGGTTGGATGCGGGACCGCGTGGCCGAGATGTACCGGGTTCTCAAATCCGCCGGCTCGCTCTACCTGCATTGTGACCCCCACGCGAGTCACTACCTCAAGGTCATGCTGGACCAGATATTTGGGATGTCCAACTTCCAGGACGAGATTGTTTGGGAGCGGACGAATGCTCACAACATGCGATCCAAGGTGTGGCCTCGCGTAAACGACGTGATCCTCTTTTACACAAAGACCAGAAACGGATTCACTTTCAACCCGCAATACACCGCGTATGGTCCCGAACAGTTGGGGAGGTTCAAGAAAGACAGGGAGGGCAGGCTCTACAAGGCCGAAAACCTCACGTTTTCGACCCCAAACGCGACCCGACAGTTTGAGTGGCGAGGGACCAAGCCGCCCCCTAATCGTTCCTGGGGATTCTCATTGGAGCAGCTTGAGGAAATGTACGCCGAAGGGCGCATCCTCCTCAAGAGGGATGGGTCGCCTCGCATGGACGGCTGGAAGATCTATTTGGAGGAGACGAAGGGCAAGCTAGTCGGTACCAACTGGACAGACATTGAGCGCATCAGTAACACGGCGGCGGAGCGCCTTGGCTACCCGACACAAAAGCCTGAGGCCCTTCTGGAGAGGATTATCAGAGCCAGCAGTAACCAAGGTGACATCATTCTCGACCCCTTCTGCGGATGTGGCACCACTGTCTCAGTAGCCCATGCCCTGAAACGCCAATGGATCGGAATAGATATCTCACCGACCGCGATGGAGATCATGCGCCGCCGCCTCTGGAATCAGCGAAGGTTTACGCCAGTCATTGTCGACGTGCCCGAGACTGAGGACGAACTACGGTATCTCAAGCCTTTTGAGTTCCAGAACTACGTCATAAACGCCCTGAACGGGACTCATTCGCCGAAGAAGACAGGAGACATGGGAGTCGACGGCTACTGGTTCTTCACCCGCGACCCCATTCAGGTGAAGCAGCAGGAGCACGTCGGTCGGCCCATCCTGGACGAGTTTGAAACAGCCATGCATCGAGAGAAAGCCACCGTTGGCTACGTGGTGGCTTTCAGCTTTACCAGAGGCGCTGTTGAGGAGGTGGCCCGCGCCCAGGCTGAAAACGGCCTGAACGTTCGCCTCATTCGGGTCAAGGAACTGCTCATGATGACTAGGCGACCCGGCAATCCGCTAGAGAAGTTCGGACCTCAGCCCGAAGGCGATGTGATCCCCCTGCCGCCTCAGCGCAAGCCGAGTGAGCTGCCCACAGCGGAGGAATTGGTCGCCAGCGACCGCAGCGTCGGGTGACCTCTTATCGGGGGGTAGGCTTCTACCCCAGTGACTGTTGGCTTGGCCGCGCTATGTGTTGACGATGATGGCCAGCCTTCTGTTGTGGTTGCTACCGACAGGATGGTCACATATCCCGGATTCATCGAGTTCGAGCATGGCGTTCCGAAAATGACCCTGATGACCCCGGGGGCCGTGGCGATGGTGGCGGGGGACGCGCTGACGGGAGCACGGTTGATTCGGGAAACCGCAGCAAGCCTCTTTGGGACGAGTCCCTTGGTGGGCCAAATAGCGAAGCAACTGGCAATGAGCTATGAAGCCGTCCGGCATCAGCGACTTGAGAGCCAGGTTTTATCACCGAGGGGTCTGAATCTTCAGACCTTCTACCAGGCGCACGCATCGCTGAACGGACAGATCACGGTGCTCATCGACCAGACGATGACGCAGTTTGATCTGACCCTTGAGGTCTTGCTTGCTGGCATCGATCCGACTGGTGCTCACATACACTCCGTTCATAACCCGGGGAGGGCTGATCTACAGCACGACGTGATCGGGTACGGAGCTATCGGAAGTGGTGCCGTCCACGTGCTGCAAGCGATGATCGGATTCGGTCACACAAGTGCCGATGGTCTCAAGGAAACCGTTTATCGGGCATACGCCGCCAAGCGTCGAGCCGAGTCGGCTCCGGGAGTCGGGTCAGGCACCGACATGGCGATCATCTCGACAACGGGGGTTCACCAACTCGCTGATAATCAGCTCGGGGAACTGGAGCGCGTGTACCAAGAGATCGAGCGCCAAATCCACGGCGACTTGCGGGAACGGCTTGGAAGCCTGACACTAGATGGTACGCCCATGAGCGTTGTGAATGGAGATGGGGCGGCTAACAACGATGACGACACCACCAGTTAGCACACCAGATATCCCCGTAGGGGGCGATCCTGCCGCCGCGGTGGCCGTGATCCTTGCTGAGGCGGAAATCTTGCGGGTACAGGCGAACATACTGATCGCCGGGAGCCAGACCAATCGGCGTTCGTACCTTCGGGATGTGTCGCCCCTGGGCGACCGCCGCTAGGGCTAGGAGGGCCTCTCAGGCCTTCCGTAGCTGGTAGGTCGCGTACAGGCCGACGGCAGCAGCGAGCAGGCCGATCCAGCCAGCCCACAGCACAACCAGAGCCCAGTTCACGTTCTCCATTCCTTTGCCTCCTCTCTCTTGAGAACACATGTTCCCACGAGGATGGACCTCTTGCCTCAATCGAACAAGGGATGGCCCTTGCTGTGTCATCGCACACATATCCCAGATGTGGTCTTAAATGTGGTGGATGCCTTCACCACCGGGAGTGGCCGAAGAACCGAAGCGTGTCAGCGGCGGTCGTCGTAGGTGAGCACCAGGTTGCGCGCCGCGCGCGCCTCGTCCACCCGTCGCACCGGAGTGGTGCGGGGGGCGTCGGTCATCTCCGCGGCGCCTGCGGGCGTGGCGGCCCGTGCGACGACGCGATCGCAAGCCGAGGCGAACGCCTCGAGCGTCTGGAGGCTCTCGGTCTCGGTGGGCTCGATCATGAGAGCTTCTTCGACCGTGAGAGGGAAGTACACGGTGGGAGCGTGAAAGCCTTCTTCGAGCAAGCACTTCGCCACGTCGATCGCCCTCACGCCGCTTCGCTTCTTCAGCGCGCCGGCGGAAAGCACGCACTCGTGCATGCAGGGACGGTCGTAGGGCGCGTCGAAGGTTCCGGAGAGGCGCTTTCTCAGCCAGTTGGCGTTCAGGACGGCACGCTCCGCCACCTCGCGCAACCCGTCGTCGCCGTGTACGAGGATGTACGTGAGGGCGCGCGCGAGGACGAGGGCGTTGCCGTGCCAGGAATGGACACGTCCGATCGATCGCTCCGGCGTGGTCCACTCGTATCGAGCACCGACGCCGTTCACGCCTGAATCGACCCTGCGCGGGCGGGGGCCGGGCAGGAACGAGGCCAGGTGTTCGGACACCGCCACCGGCCCAGCGCCTGGCCCGCCCCCCCCGTGAGGCGTGGCAAAGGTCTTGTGAAGGTTCAGGTGCACGATGTCGAAGCCCATGTCGCCCGGGCGGACCACCCCGAGGATCGCGTTCAGGTTCGCCCCGTCGTAGTAGAGAAGTCCGCCCACTTCGTGCACGGCAGCCGCTATCGCGACGATGTCCTCCTCGAAGAGCCCGAGGGTGTTGGGGTTGGTGAGCATGATGCCGGCGACCTCGGCGTCCAGGACGCTTCGCAGTGCCTCGAGGTCCACGCACCCGCGGGCATCGCTCTTCACGGTCACCGTCTCGTAGCCCCCGAGGGTGACGGAGGCCGGGTTCGTGCCGTGAGCCGAGTCCGGTATCACGATCTTGCGCCGAGGCCGCCCTTGCGCCTCGTGCCAGGCACGCATGAGCAAGAGCCCTGTGAGCTCGCCTGCCGCCCCGGCGGCCGGCTGCAGTGTCGCGGCCGTCATGCCCGTGATCGCGCAGAGGGCCTCTTCGAGCTCGACGAGCAGCGCCATCCACCCCTGGCTGCAACTGGCGGGGGCCGCCGGGTGGGCGTCTGCGAGCCCGGGGAGCAGGGCGACCTCGTCGCAGATCTTCGGGTTGTACTTCATCGTGCACGACCCGAGGGGGTACGCGCCCAGGTCGACGGAGAATTGTCGGTGGCTGAGCCGGGTGAAGTGGCCCACCAGGTCACGTTCGGACACCTCGGCAAGTTCCGGCGGTGCGTCGCGTATGTGCGCTTCGGGCAGGAGTTGTTGCAGGGGCACCTCGGGAACGCCCGTCGTGCGCAACTGCCACGCACGTCTGCCCGGTTCGGAGAGCTCGAACAGGGTCGGCTCAGCGTCATGGCCGAGCAGGGGCGCGCTGGCGGCTCGGCCCCCCGCGCGTATCGGTACAGTCCCCTCTTTCGTCTCTTCGAAACCCGTCATCGGGGTGCCTTCATCGCAGAGCCTTTGCGAAGCTGTCGGCGAAGGAGTCGATCTCCGCACGCGTCCGGCGCTCCGTGACCGCCACGAGCAACCCGTCGCGGCGACCGTGGGTGTAGCTCTGGTCGAGAGCGATGCCCGCCAGGAACCCTTCGTCGGCGAGGCGCTCGACGAGGACGTCCGCGTCGATCGGGAGCCGAAGGGCGAACTCGTTCATGGTCGCAGCCGACACGAGCGGTTCCACCCCCGTTAGGGCCAGGAGGGCCTTGCGACAGTAGTCGGCACCCCTGGCCGAGCGAAGTGCCACCTCGGCGATGCCCGACGTGCCGAGCCAGCCCATCTGTATGGCGGCGGTCACGGCCATGAGCGTCTGGTTCGTGCACACGTTGGAAGTGGCCTTCTCTCGCCGGATGTCCTGCTCGCGTGCACGCAAGGTGCTCACGTAGGCGCGCCGGCCCTCTGAGTCGACCGTCTCTCCGACGAGGCGACCGGGCAGGCGTCGCACGTGAGCGGATCTGCAGGCGAAGAGGCCGAGGTACGGGCCGCCGAAGCCGAGCGGCATGCCGAGCGGCTGCCCCTCCCCCACCACCACGTCGGCTCCCCAGTCCCCGGGCGAGCGGAGCAACCCCGCGCAGATCGGATCGAACGCCACCACCAGGAGCGCCCCGGTGCGGTCGCACAGCGCCCGCGCCTGTGCCAGGTCCTCGAGGCAGCCGAGGTAGTTCGGGTACGCGACGACCACCGCCCCCGGTCCGCTCGGCGCCTCCGGTTCAGCTGATACTGGGTCGCCAGCTGACACTGCGTCGCCGGAGGACTCGACCGAGGGCCAGTGCGTCGAGCCGTCGACCAGCGGGACTTCGACGACCGTGTGCCCGGTGCCCGCCGCGAACGTCTTCAACACCGAACGCCACGAGGGGTTCACTCCTTGCGACACCCACACGAGCTCGCGCCCCGTGGCGTTCGACGCGAGGTTCGTCGCCTCCACCAAGGCCGCGGCCCCGTCGTAGAGCGAGGCGTTTGCGAGCTCCATACCCGCGAGCCGGGCGACCAGGGTCTGGAACTCGAACAGAGCCTGGAGCACGCCCTGGGCGACTTCGGGCTGATAGGGGGTGTAGGAGGTGACGAACTCCGAGCGCGAGGCGAGCGCCCGGGTGACGGCGGGCACCTCACGGTCATAGGCACCGCCACCGGCGAAGCAGACCAGGTCCCGCCCGACGGGGCGGTTCGTGGCTGCGAGGCCGTGGACGTGGGCCAGCACGTCGGGCTCCGGCGCCCCGGGGGCGAGACCCGTCCCCCCCGCGAGGCGAAGCGCAGCGGGAACGGCCTCGAACAGCTCTTCGACGCAGGAAAGCCCGAGGAAGTCGAGCATCGAGGCGATCTCGGGCTGCGTGTGGGGCGTGTAGCCGCCCATCACGCCACCGCGGCCCGGGAAGTGGCCGCACCCCGACGCACGAACGGCAGCGCGGTGATTCGCGCCGGGACCGCTCTACCTCGCAGCTCGAGCACCACCTCCTCACCGTCTTCGATCCGCGCGCCGGTCTCAACGAAGGCCATCGCTATCCCCCGCTCGAGCACCGGGGAGAAGTTGCCGCTCGTCACCGTGCCGACGACCTGCTCGCCGTGGCGGACCAAAGCGCCGTCGCGAAGCGGCTGGCGTCCCTCGGCCACGATCCCGCGCAAGGTACGCGAGGGGCCGGACAGGTGCTCGCGCTCCAGCGCGCCTCGGCCTCGGAAGTACCCCTTGTCCCAGCTCACCACCCAGCCCAACTTCGCCTGCAGAGGGGTGATGCCGGCCCCGAGCTCGTGGCCGTGAAGCGGCAGGCCCGCCTCGAGGCGCAAGGTGTCGCGTGCACCGAGTCCCGCCGGCACGACGCCCGTGCTGAGCACCGCTCGCCAGAAAGAGCCGGCCGCCTCCACGGGAAGCGCGCACTCCACGCCGTCCTCACCCGTGTATCCGGTGCCCGCCGCGGTACACCTCGCGCCGTTCCACGTGAACGAGCCCACGGCGAAGCGAGCCACACGAGCCGCGTCGGGGGCGACCCTGGAGAGCAGACGGTGGGCCTGGGGTCCCTGGACCGCGACGACCGCCCTGGTGGCCGTCGTGTCGGTGCCGCCGATCGCCTCTCGCACGCGCGCGGTGTTCGATGCGTTCGGCATGACGTCGAAGACCTCCTCGGCGATCCACCAGACGATGAGGTCGTCGACTACCGAGGCGTCGGCCTCGTCGAGGAGGTGGGTGTACTGGGCTCGCCCGGGGCAAATCTTGCGCAGGTCGTTGGTGAGGGCTCGTTGGAGGGCACCGAACGCGCCGTGGCCCTCTACTCGGACGGTGCCGAGGTGGCTCACGTCGAAGGCCACCGCCGCGCTCCTACAGGCCCGGTGCTCGACCAGTGTCCCAGAAGGGTAGGTCAGCGGCATCGACCATCCCCCGAACTCGACGAGCTTGGCCCCGAGCTCGACGTGCTCTGCTTCGAGTGAGGAGCGCCGAAGTCCCCTCCGGTGTGCCGCATCGGCGGGGCGTCGCGCGCCCGCGGTTGCGGCGGGAGCCTCCGGCGCGCTCACGCGAGCAGCCTACGCGGCGGGCGAGGAGCTACGCGGCGGGCGAGGAGCTACGCGGCGGGCGAGGAGGACTCGAAAGCCCGTGCTTGGCCACAAGGGCCACGTAGTCACGCTGATAGAGCAGCTTCACCTCCACCTCGGGATGGAGCTCTCGCAGGCGACGAACCTTGGCGTTCTTCCGGGTGACGAGCTTCTGGTTGAGCGTGGTCAGCTCCACGAAGCACTTGTGCTCGGGAAGGTAGAAGTCCGGCCTGAACGCCGCCTTCAGCGTGCCGTCACAGTGCCAGTCGAGCACGAACTCCACGGGCTCGTACTCCCAACGCACACCGTAGAAGTCCAAGAGCTCTGCGAACTGGCGCTCGGAGTCGTGCGCGAACTGGACCTCGTCGATGTCGGCTGCTCGGCTCGCGCGCGCAGGTCTCAACCGCTCGTGGCCTCTTTCGCCATCGCGACGCGGCTGCGCTTCGCCCGAGAGCGATCGCCGTCGCGCGCGATCTGGACGATGGCCGCGTCGAGCTCCTCCACCACCCCCGACAGAGGGACGATGTTCAGCACGCCCTGGCCACCTCTGAGAAGGTCGACCACCTCACCGTCACTTCTGGCGAGCACGGATCCTGATCCGACGAGAACGAGGTTCGCCGAAGCCAGGTCGGCTCCGAGGCCTTCACGCAGGCATTCGAGCGCGCGCCGTGCGCGCTGAAGCGAGATTCCCGCGTCGAGCAGCTGCTTGATCACCTTCAATTCGAGCAAGTCCCGATACGCGTAGAGCCGCTGCGTCCCGCTGCCGCGAGCGTCGGCTATCGAGGGGCGAAGCAGCCCGGTGCGCGCCCAGTAGTCGAGCTGGCGGTAGGTGATTCCCACGAGCTTGCACACCTGCGGACCACGAAACCCGTCGGTGTCGGACTGCGTCTCGTCGGAACCGCCGACGTCGGAGATGCCAGGGAGCTGAGCGGCATAAGGCGTTCTCGAGACCATCTACGACTCCCTCCACCTCAGGTGCAGGTTCATCCTAACCGCTTTCCTCACATCGAGGTAGTTACGAGACTGTCACCCGCCCGGATCAGGACCCTCATTGGCTCGAGGCCCTGGTGCTGGCAGCCCCGGGCGCCCCATAGCCCGAGGTCGGCGTCACGTCGCCGGCTGCCCTGGCAGCCGGGGGCACCGGGGGTCGTCCTGCGCCAAGATGAACGGCCTGATGGGAGAACTGGACGATTTCGTCCGCACGAGGTTCGCGCACAACGGGAAGTCCCGTGACGTCTACCGCAAGGGCAGCGGGCCGGCTGTCGTGGTGATCGAAGAGCTACCCGGTATCACACCGGGCGTGCTCGGGTTCGCCCGTCAGGTCGCCGACCTCGGATGCACTGCTGCCGTCCCGCAACTGTTCGGAGAACCCGGGGCTCGCGCGACCGCCCGTCGTGAGCTGTCGTCGCTCATATCCGCCTGTGTGTCACGCGACTTCACCGTGCTCGCCACCAGCAGAACCTCTCCGGTCGTCGAATGGCTGCGCGCGCTGGCACGTTCCTTGCACGGCGAGTGTGGCGGTCCCGGCGTCGGTGTGGTCGGCATGTGCTTCACCGGTGGGTTCGCCCTCGCCATGGTCGCGGGCGCGCCGGTGCTGGCGCCGGTGCTCTCTCAGCCGTCGCTCCCGTTTCCGATCGGCGCGCGACGAAAACGCGATCTCGGCCTCTCCCCCGCCGATCTCGAAGCGGTGAAGCGCCAGTGCGCGGCACGCGACCTGACCGTGCTCGGGCTGCGCTTCACCCACGACAAGGTGTCTCCACCGGAGCGATTCGCCCGCTTACGTGAGGAGCTGGGAGAACGCTTCGTTGGCGTGGAGATCGACTCCTCTCCGGGGAATCCCTACGACAACCCGAGCTCGGCCCACTCCGTCCTCACCGAGCACCTCGTGGACCGGCCCGGCCATCCCACGCGCGACGCGCTCGACAAGGTGCTCGCCATGTTCCGTGACCGGCTGCTGACCTCTTCCGTCGGTGGTCCCTGAGAACCCCTGACCGATTGCACGTGTGAGTGACGTGGCAGCAGAGCCTCCTACGACGGTGCGTCTCACCGTCCGGGTCCAACCCGGCGCGCGAGAGACACGGATAGGCGGACGCTATGGAGACGGGCGACCCCCCGTCCTCGTCGCACGAGTGGCGGCTCCCGCCGTGGACGGGCGAGCCAATCGAACGCTCGTCGAGGCCCTGGCCGCGTCCCTCGGCGTGAAACGCAGTGCCGTCCGAATCGTCACCGGCGCTTCGGCGAAGACCAAGGTGGTCGAGGTGAGCGGCATCGACCCTGCCACCGTGGAGCGTCTGTTCACCGTATGAGGTGCAGCCAGGTCTTGATCCGACGACGGAGCCGGTGAGCGCATTGCGCTCACCGGCTCCGTTCGGGTGCGAACAGGGTTGACGCCAGGCCGATCAGGTCAAAGAGTCACCGTCAAACTCACAGGAAGGGTAAGCGAGGACTTCCCTGGCGCCAGAGGAAGGCCCAGGGTGGAGTTGGACAGCCCCGCGATGAACCCCGGACAAGTCGGTGAGCCCTGAATCGCCGGCACGGAGAAGGTATTGGAGACGAGCGTCCCCGTCTGTGCCGTCAACGTACCGGTGAGTGGCGTGCCCGTGAGGGATCCGCTGGTTCCGGTCGTGAGCACCGGCGTGAAGGGGCCGACGCTACAGGTGAAGCCGAGCAGCTTGACGGTTGAGGTGAGCGGGGCGGCCGAGGTCTGCTCGAAGGACAGCGTCCCGTCGGGGTTGGAGGTGGGCCCCGTAACTGTTCCCGTCATCGGCCCGTCGACGGTGATCGTGGAAGGTACCGAGATGATCCCGAACAACTTGAGGGTCGTCGGGGCGAACGAGATGTTCGCAGCAGGGACGTCGAGCGTGAAGCCACCGAGGACCGGCTTGAGTGCCCCACAGGCGGTCCCGGAGAGCCCAGAGCCCTTGGCGGCGGTGCCGATCGACGCGGTCCCGTTCGAGAAAGTGGCGTTGAACGTCAGCGGCCCCGTGGGACACGATGCCGCCGCGGATGCCGGGGACGGCGTGGGAACGATCATCACCAGCATCACCGCGACAGGCGCGGCGGCGAGGAAGGTGGCAAGAAGGTGCCGCACCCCGTGCCGCGGCGAGCGGCTCCGACTTGGTTCCCGTCGAGTTCGACCAAGGCTGACCTGAGGACGCATCGCGATCCCCCCTTCTGTGTGGTATTTCTCCGGTGTCTCTGTCCGGTGTCTGTGTCCGGGCGAAGCCATTTCACCGACGTCGTGTTCGCCGGAAACGTCTGTTCCTGCACCGCGAGACCGTTCCGTTTAACACGATCAGGAGGGTTTGAGAAGGGATCTCCGAGAAGGTTGGCCGGTAGTTGGGCACGGAACATCGGCCCATAGTTGGGCGTGCTCGACGGGTCTCGTCTGTGAGGCGCGAGGGGCAGCTTGCCTTTTCGCGGCATCGCCGGCGACTCGGCTTAGATGAGGCAAAATGGCAGCGTGCCCGCCGTTGCGGACTGCTGGGATGGCGCCGCAGGGAGCCGTTCGCGTGCGAGCGGAGCTCGTTGTGAGGCGTCGTGGTGAGCCGCAAACGCCCGGCGGTGGCGCCGGTGGCGGATCCCAAGCTCGACGAGCAGAGCCTGCGCCGGATCATCCACGAGAACGCCGACGGCATGCTCGTGACCGATCGCGAAGGTGTCGTGTGCTTCGCCAACCCGGCCGCCGCGAAGCTGCTCGGCAGACCGGCCCGATCTCTGAGGGGCAAGCAGCTCGGTTTCCCGGTGGTCCCGGGCGAACCGGGCGAGATCGAGATCCTCACCGGCAAGTCACCGAGGACCGTCGAGCTACACACGGTTGAGATCGAATGGGAGGGCGAGCCCGCGTTGCTCGGCTCGCTGAGGGACGTCACCGACCGCAAGCGGGCAGAGGCGAAGTTCCGAGGGCTGCTCGAGTCGGCTCCGTACGCGATCCTGATCGTCGACGGCCGGGGCCACATAGTGCTGGCCAACGTCCAGGCCGAGGTATTGCTCGGGTACACCCAAAGGGAACTGGTCGAGCTCACGGTCGATGCTCTCGTCCCTGAGCGGCTCAGGGCACCCCATGCGGGCCAGATGAAACGCTTCTTCGACAACCCTCATCCGCGTCCGATGAAGGCGGGGCTCGAACTGTACGCGCTGCGCAAGGACGGCCGCGAGGTTCCCGTCGAGATCTCGCTTGGCCCGCTGGAGACGGTCGAGGGGACTCTCGTGTCGGCCGCGATCCAGGACGTCTCAGAGCTCAAACGAGCGGAGACCGTGTTGAGGGAGGCCGAGGAGCGTTTCCGACGGGCCTTCGAGGAAGCGCCGATCGGAATGGCGATGCTCGACGCGGACGGCCGCTTCGTCCGAGTCAACGACGCTCTGTGCGACATCACGGGTTACTCACGTGATCAGCTCGAGGCCACAAGCCTCGACGCGATCACCCACCCCGACGACCTGGGCGCCGCGAAGCAGGAGCTCGGCCGCGTGCTCGCCGGCGGGGCCGCCGGTCACCGGCTGGAAAAGCGACTCGTCCATGCAGCTCGCCGCCCCGTGTTGGTGGCGATGCAGGCAACGTTGCTTCGTGACTCCGCGGGCAACCCGCTCAACATTCTCGCCCAGATCCAGGACATCACCGATCGCCGACGTTATGAAGATCGGCTGCGTCACCTTGCCGACCATGACGCCCTGACGGGTTTGCTCAACCGGCGCAGCTTCGAGCGCGAGGTCGAATCACACCGGGCACGTACCGAGCGTTACGGGGGCGGGGGTGCCGCGATCATGCTCGATCTGGATCACTTCAAGTTCATCAACGACACGCTTGGGCACGGCGCTGGTGACGAGACGATCGCTCGCGCCGCGACCGTTCTTCGCTCGCGCCTACGCGAGACAGACGTCCTCGCCCGCCTTGGCGGGGACGAGTTCGCTGTTCTGCTCCCACGCGCCGACGCGCCAACGGCGCGGCTCGTAGCCGACGAGCTGCTCGAGGCCCTCCGGGCAGAGACGGTCGAGCTCGGCGGGCATCCACGGCCGCTTTCGGCAAGCGCCGGCATCGCGCTCTTCGAATCCGAGAAGGGCGGCGACGACGTGCTCGTCAAGGCGGACCTGGCCATGTACGACGCCAAGAACGCCGGACGTGATCGCGCCGAGCTCTACGCAACCGACGATCACGAGCTCTCGGGCATGAAGGGGCGCCTCACGTGGGCGCAGCGCATCGGCGAAGCGCTCCAGCACAGCGGGTTCACGCTCCTGGCACAGCCGATCGTCGACCTCCGAACAGGCCGCACGAGCCAACACGAGTTGCTGCTGCGCATGCGCGACGAGCGCGGCGATCTCATTCCGCCGGGGGCGTTCCTCTACATCGCCGAGCGGCTCGGGATAGTGCAGGAGATCGACCGCTGGGTGACCGAGCAGGCGATATCCCTCGTTGCCGACGGCCGCAGGCGCGGTCAGGAACTGACACTCGAGGTAAACCTCTCAGGCCTCTCGATCGGAGATCCCCAGCTGCTGACGCTCATCAGTCGCGCGCTCAAGCGCACCAACGTTCCTCCGAACAGCCTCATCTTCGAAGTCACTGAAACAGCGGCTGTCATAAACATCACCCGCGCCGGTCAATTCGCCCGTTCCCTCACGCGGATGGGTTGCCGGTTCGCACTGGACGACTTCGGTGCCGGTTACGGCTCCTTCTACTACCTGAAACACCTCCCCTTTGACTTCTTGAAGATCGACGGCGAATTCGTGAAGGGCTGTCGCAACAGCCAGACCGACCGTCTGTTGATAAAGGCTGCTGTGGACATCGCCACCGGCATGGGCAAGCAGACCATCGCGGAGTTCGTGAGCGACCAGCAGACGGCCGATCTGCTCGCTCGCCTCGGCGTCGACTACGGACAAGGCTTTCACCTTGGGCGCCCCGCGCCCCTCGACTCCGATACCGGGCTTGTCTGATCGTACAGAGAAACCACCTCGCCGTCGGGTGAGCGCTTGGTGGGTGAGGTACTTAGGGCGAAGTGCCCGGCAGCCGATAGACCAGGTATGGCCGGAACGAAGCAGCTGCGCCCCGTGCGTGAGATGCCACAGGAATCCGGACGGTGGTCGGCCAGCGATGAGCGGCGAATCCTGTCGGACGACGCGCTTCTTCGTGTGACGCAAAACCTTGCTCGGTGGCGAGATTCACGCCCTGGACGGCAACTACTACAACGGTCCGCTGGTGATCGACGTGATCTTCGACTGAGTCGAGTCAGCGTGCGAATTCCAGGCATATCGATGCCTGGAATTCGGGCCGGCCTCTCAGTCGGGCTGGCGAGATTTGAACTCGCGACCTCTTGACCCCCAGTCAAGCGCGCTAACCAAGCTGCGCCACAGCCCGTCGATGCGACCACGTAGCTTAGTGACCCGTTGCGGGCCTCTTCGGCTGTCCCGTGAGGCGTTCTGCAGCCACGGGGCGTCAGAGGTGATGGGCCAGCCAGCCGATCCCCTGGTACGCCCTCCATCCCAGGTAGCCGACCGTGGCGAGGACCAACAGCTTGAAGTGCCACGGGATCCTCCGCCTCTCCACCAGCTGCTCCTCGCAGGTGGGGCAGGTGCCGGTGTCTGTGAGCTCGTCGTCGGCGACCATGCGGTCGCAGGTGTCACACCAGGGCATCACGTAGCTCGAGCGTTGCCGGCAGTTCTCAACCCCCGAGCCGCACCCGCAGCTTGAGCGGGGTGGGACCCAACTCGAGCAGCTCGCGCAGGCGTCGCTCGACGTAACGGAGGTAGGGCGCCGGGAGCCGGTGCGTCGCGAACAGGGTGAAGGTCGGTGGGTCGGTCGCGCCTTGGACCGCGTAGCGGATACGCGAACCTGGTGCGGAGTGTGCCGCCTGGATGGCAGCGATCGCCCGGTTCAGCTCGCCGGTGGGGACGCGCCGGTGGTACGCGTCGACCGCCTGGCCTGTTGCGCCGAGTATGCGGTGCACCCCGAGGCCGGTGAGCGCACTGACCTTGAGCACAGGTGACTCCCCCAGGAAGGCCAGGCGGTCCCCGACATCGATGAGCACGGCGCGGCGCGCTTCGCTAGCGAGCAGCTCCCACTTGTTGAGCACGACGACCACCGGGCTGCCCGAGGCACCGATGCGCTCGGCCAGGCGCTGGTCCTGGTGGGTCACCCCTTCGCTCGCATCGATGACGAGCAGCACCACGTCGGCGGCGTCGAGCGCCTGAAGTGCCCGCACCATCGCGAAGTACTCGCTGCCCACTGCCGAGCGTGACCTGCGCCTCATCCCGGCCGTGTCGACGAAACGGACCGGGCCCTCGGAGGTGTCCAGGACCGTGTCGATCGCGTCCCTGGTCGTCCCGGGAACGTCGTGCACCACAGAGCGCTCCTCCCCCACCAGACGGTTGAAGAGGGTCGACTTGCCGACGTTGGGTCGTCCGACGATGGCGATCCTCGGGCAAGCCCCGCCTTCGGCTTCCGGCGCTTTCACGACCCGCAGGTCGCTGTCTTGTTCGCGCTCGCCAGCGTGACGATCGGAGTCGTCCGTCGTCTGCTCGGCGGCGGGACCCAGGCGTTTCACCAGTTCGTCCAGCAGGTCGCCGGTGCGTCGTCCGTGCAGCGCGCTGACCAGGTGAGGATCACCGAGACCGAGTGAGACGAGCTCCCATGCTTCGCTCTCACGCGCCGGGTTGTCGACCTTGTTCGCCACGAGCATCGCCGGCGCACCGGCTCGCTTCACGAGCCTGGCCAGGTCCTCGTCCTCCGTCGTGACCCCGACCGTCACGTCCACCACCACGAGCACCAGGTCGGCCGCCTCGATCGCGCGTCGCGCCTGTTCAGCCACCTTCGCCTCGAGCGAGCCCCCGCCGCCGAGCCAACCTCCCGTGTCCACGAGCCGAAAGGCCCGCCCGTTCCACTCGGCCTCGAGCTCGAGGCGGTCGCGTGTGACCCCGGGGCGCTCCTCGACGACAGCAGCCCGCCGGCCGACGAAGCGATTGACGAGCGTCGACTTGCCCACGTTCGGCCGCCCGGCCACCACGACGACCGGGAGACGCGGCCCGTCACAGGCCGTTCCGGGTGTCGTCTCGGTCCCCGCGGGTGCCATCGCACTCACCCGCGCAGGTGGCGCGTCGACTCCAACGCTCGGCGCAGAGCGAGCCCGTCTGTGGCGACGACCTCCACTGGACGCGGCATGTCGGCGAGGGTCAAGCCGTCGAGGAAGCGCCCCTCGGATAGGCATACGTCGGGGAGCAGGTACCTATGGTCGGCAGGCTCGTGCTCGAGGGCGCCAGCCACGTCGGCTCCTGTGAGCAGCCCCGTCACGGCGATGTTCCCACCGAAGAACGAATTGTGCACGGGCAGGAGCCGCAGCGCGACGTCTTCGCTCGCACGGTAGGCGTCGAGCAGCGGCCCGAGCACCCGCGCTCCGTACTCCCCGGTGATGACCGTCGTCGCCTCCGCCCGCACGTCGAGCGCCTCTTCGCGCGCTTCTTCGCGCGCCGCGACGGCTCGCCGGGCGCGGTAACCGTACGCGGGCGCACCGTCCACCCAGGAGAAGAAGTCGGGTCGCACGGCGAGCTCCGCTTCGGCGCAGCCGCAGAACGCGGCGGTGAACGCTTGTGCCATGCCTATCCCGTTTTCGAGCTGGGGATAACCGTCGTAGGCCGCGCCCGGGGGGAAGGGGCGTCCGGCCAGCAAGTAGTACTCGTCCGCGGCGTAGACTATCCGGCGCCCTGTCGCGCTCATGAACAGCTCCTGCCATTCCTCCACGAGGTCGACCACCCTGGCGGCTTCGGCCGCGCTGTGGCTTCGCAGCCCGGGTTCTGTGGTGTAGCGGCTGATCCCGAGGGGCACGCAGGCCACCGTGGCCAGCTCCGGGTACTCGTCGGCTATGCCGACCAGAGTGATCTCCAACGCCTCTGAGTCGTTCACGCCGGGGCACACGACGACCTGTCCGTGCACCTCGATCCCGCCGTCCAGCAGCGCTCGCAGCCACCGGAGGCTCGTCGCGCCGCGGGGGTTTTGCAACATGCGCGCGCGCAAACGCGGGTCTGTGGAGTGGATGGACACGAACAACGGAGAGAGCCGCTCGGAGAGAACCCGTTCGAGGTCGAGCTCGGTGAACCGGGTGAGCGTGGTGAAATTCCCGTACAGGAACGACAGACGGTAGTCGTCGTCACGCACGTAGAGGCTTCGACGCATGCCCTTCGGCAACTGGTGGATGAAGCAGAACTCGCAGTGGTTGTCGCATGTTCGTACCCGGTCGAACAGCGCCGAGGACACCCCGACGCCCAGCAGAGCTCCTGCCTCCTTCTCCACCTGCACCAGGAGCTCCCAGCCGTCGCGACGAACCTCGACCTCGGGGTCCTGAGCGTCGGTGAGCAGCTGGTACTCGATCACGTCGTGAAGCGCCTGCCCGTCGATCCTGAGCAGCTCGTCACCGACCCTCAGGCCGGCTCGCTGCGCCGGGGACTCGCGCGCCACCGAGACGACCCGAGCTGCCGGCATGGAACCGAGGCTACCGCTCGGACCAGCTCGCCCAGGTGGGCCGGTTAGCCTGGCTGTGTGCCGGTCGAGCGGGTCCTGCTGGCCTCACCCCGGGGCTTCTGCGCGGGCGTCGAGAAGGCCATCAAGGCGCTGGCGTGGATGGTGCGCGTGTTCGAGCCGCCCGTCTACTGCTACCACGAGATCGTCCACAATTCCTACGTCGTGGAGAGGTTCCGCGCCCAGGGGGTGATCTTCGTCGATGACGTGGAGGAAGTACCTCCTGGTGCGCCGCTCATGCTCTCGGCACACGGGTCAGCCCCCGAGGTGGTTGCCGCAGCACGTCGTCAGGGCCGCACGGTCGTCGACGCGGTTTGCCCGCTCGTGACGAAGGTGCACCACGAGCTGAAGGTCCGCGCCGAGAAGGGCTACACGGTGCTCTACGTAGGCCACGAGGGGCACGAGGAGGCGGTCGGCACGATGGCGGTGGCCCCCGAATCGGTGCGTCTCGTGCGCTCGGAGCAAGAAGTCGACGCGATCGCATCGGAGGTGGAGCCCGACACGCCTGTGGCTCTCTTGGCCCAGACGACCCTGAGCCACGACGCGTGGTCGGGGATAATGAACAGGGCGAAGGAACGCTTCGATGCGCTGTGGATGCCGAACCGGTCCGACCTGTGCTTCGCCACCACGAACCGCCAGGCGGCGCTGAAGGCGATCGCCGGCAGGTCCGACGCGGTGGTCGTGATCGGCTCCGCCAATTCCTCGAACACCCGGGCCCTGGAGAAGGTCGCTCTCGCGACCGGTTGCCCGAGGGTGTTGCGCGTGAACGACGCGAACGAGCTGCCCGACGACCTCTCGGGGACGGTGGGCGTGACCGCCGGGGCTTCTGCGCCGGACGAGCTCGTCGAACGCGTCGTGGCGAGCCTGGCGCCCGCCACGACGGTGGAGGAGGTCCGGGTCACCGACGAGGACGAGTACTTCCCCCCCCCACCCGAGCTGAGAGACCTCCTTCGAGGGCTCGCCGGTGTGCTCGCATGGGCGCTGGGTGCCCGGGCGCCCGAGGACGAGCGGCGCGCCGGCGCGATCCCCTGTTCGCTCGACGAGGGCGATCTCGCTGCCATCAAGGGCACGGACGCTGTTGCACTGCGTATCGCGGAGGCTGCAGACGGCGGGCCCTTTGCATCTGACCGTCACGTCTCTGCCGCCGACGTGCTAGCGAGACTGGCGGGTTGATGTCCGGATCGCGGTGGTTCGCGCGTTTCGGAGGCGCGCGCGCTCGTGAGAGACGCCGGCGCGAGGACCTGCGCCAACTGGTGATGGAGCTGGGGCGGCAAGACTTCGCTCGCCGTCATCCCGATGCCACGTTCACCCCGGTCGTCGTGATCGTCGCCTCCTACCTCGAGTCGGACAACATCGGCGAAGTCTTGAAGGCGGTGCCCGGCGAGGCGTGCGGGCTCGGAGTCTCGGTCCTCGTGGTGGTCGACGGCGGTGAGGACGGCACCGAGGACGTCGCGACGGGGTTGGGTGCCTACTGCGCAGTCCTTCCGGTCAACATGGGCCAGGGCCTCGCCTTGCGCCTCGGCTACGAGCTGGCACGGTCGCACGGTGCACGCTTCGTCGTCACCGTCGACGCCGACGGACAGGACGACCCTTCCTCCATCGGCGATCTCCTGTCCCCGCTGGTGGCCGACGAAGCCGACTTCGTCATAGCGAGCAGGCGTCTGGGCACCGACGAGTCGACCGACCGCTTTCGAAGTGCCGGCGTCGTCTTCTTCGCCACCGTGATCAACTTCCTGACGGGACAACACCTCAGCGACACGTCGATGGGCCTTCGCGCACTGCGAACCGAGGTGCTCGCTGACGTCACGCTCGAGCAGGACCAGTACCAGACCGCGGAGCTCGTGATCTCGGCGGCCTCGAGGGGCTGGCGCATCACGGAGCGGCCCACCGCGCGCCATGCGCGCTCTTCGGGGGAATCGAAGAAAGGGCGCAACGCTTTCTTCGCCCTGCAGTACGCCAGGGTGATCCTTCGCACCTGGCTGCGCGAACGCCATCGATAGCACGTGTGTGCTCTACCTGGTCCTGCCCTTCGAGAAGGCCGGGCTGTCCCTGGCGGCGCTGTCCTTGACGTCCTTTCCTTGACGTCCTTTCCTTGACGTCCTTTCCTTGACGTCCTTGACGTACCCTGATCATCGTTCTATGTTGGCGACATGAGCCGAGCTGCTTTGCACCAGGCAGAGGATCTCAGTGCCTTCCAGGAGGAGTACGTCGACGAGGTGGTCTACGAGGTGCGTAACAGCTTGCTGGAGATGGCCCGCAGACTGGACATGAAAGAGCAGCTGGGCCCGCCGAAGGAAGCGGCCGAGCGACTGGTCTCTCTCGTCCCCTCGCGCTCGCCGTGGGGTGCGGTCGTGGGGCCCGTGTACGACACCTCGCAGGTGAGGGCCCTGCTCGGCGCAGCTTCCCGCCAGGCTGTCGGTGACCGCGCTCGCCGTCGCACGGTGCTAGCGCTGCACACCGGCGACGGGCACGTCGTCTACCCCGTGTTCCAGTTCAAGGGCCGTGAGGTGATACCCGGGCTCTCCAAGGTTCTCCAGCGCGTCTCGGACACGGTGGACGACTGGACGCTCGCGTCGTGGCTTCGGGCGCCACAGCCGGCACTGGGCGGACGAAGCATCGTCGAGCAGCTCGCGCGAAGAGGTGCCGACGAGCAGGTGATCGAGGTGGCGGATGCCGCAGCGGAGCGCTGGTCGACCTGAGCAGGCGCACGCGCCAGATCCAGCACCTTCCCCCCGCCGACCTGAGGGGCTTCCCGGCTCGGACCTATCGCGCGGGCACGCGCCTTTGGCGTGCCGCCCGGAAGACGCCTTGGTGGTACTGCAGCCGCGGCGACTGCCGTTTCGACCTGGTCGAGCCGTTCGGGACCTGCTACCTCGGCACCGACGAGCTGACGGGGATCTTGGAGGTCATCGGGCCTGAGCTCGACAACGGGGTGGTCGCGGCGGAGTTCTTGGACGCTCGCCGGCTGTTCTCGTTCACGCTGCGTTCGCCGGCCAGGGGGGCAGACCTCGCGAGCAGGCGGGCGACTGGGTTCGGCGCGACCAACGAGCTGTCGACCATGACCCCGTACACGGTGCCGCGTGCCTGGGCCCGGGCATTCCATGAGTGGGGGTTCGCCGCCATCTGCTACAGGACGCGCTTCGACACCTCCGAGCCCGCCCGTGGTGTGGCGCACTTCGGGCGCTCCGGCGAGGCGCGCCGCGCTCGGGGGAAGGCCCTGGCCATCGACGCAGCGATGCGGCGCCGGCTCGAACGCGAATGCAACATCGAGGTCGCGCCCGCCCCGACGATGTCCGACCTCGAGATCGCCCCGGATCCTCAGCCTCGGACGCGCGACCGGGCCACGTCGTAGACGCGCTGTAGCTCCGAGCACAGGCTCGCGCTGAGCTCTCTCACCTCGCGGCGCGGCGTCCGGCCGCCCGCGCGCGGTGCAACCACCAGCGCGTCTCCGAGGACCAGATGAACCTTCACCGGCCTGGGTAGTCTCGAGCCCTTGGGCAGTGATTCGGTCGTGCCTCCGACACCGACCGGGACGATCGCGGCGCCGGTTCGGGCCGCGAGAAAGGCTGCGCCCTCCTCGAGGTCCTGTACCGGTACTCCGGTGCGGCGGGTCCCCTCCGGGAACATCACCAGGACGTGGCCGTGCTTGAGCACCTCTTCGGCTCGTCTGAGCGCCAGTCGGTCGGTGCCCTCCCGGTGAACGGGGAATGCTCCGGTGGAGTCGAGGAACTTACCGAGGATGCGAGAGTGCCAGAGATCGTCTTTCGCCATGAAGAAGAGCTCGCGGGCCCGAGGCACAGCCTCCGACACCACGAAGAAGTCGATCAAGCTGCGATGCACCGGGGCGAGGATCACCGCGCCTTTCTCCGGCACGCTCGTTCCCTCCACCGACACGCGCCAGTAACAGTGGTTGATCGCGTGCGCGAGCACTCGGATTGCACGGTAGAGCGCCCCCGGGACGTGCATGGATGGTTCGAGCCGCGTGTCAGGCGCCCCACCCTTCAGAGCCATGCCAGGACCTCCTCGAGGACCTCGGCCGCCTCGCGACCCGTCGAGTCGACCACCCTCGCGTCGGCAGCCACGTCCTGGGGGGCGGCGAGTGGCGAAGTCGCTCGGGTCGAGTCGAGCTTGTCACGTAGAGCCAGAGCTCTAGCGACGGCGGTCAGGTCGTGGCGTGAGTTCTCGAGCGCGCGCCTACGGGCTCGTTCGTCCGCCGAAGCGGTGAGGTAGATCTTCAGCTGCGCGTCGGGGAACACCACGGTCCCGATGTCACGGCCCTCCACCACTCCCCCGCCGTGGTCTTCGACCCATGCCTGCTGGCGGGCCACCATCTCCGCGCGCACCTCGGGGTTCGCGGCCACGATCGAGACCGCGGCGTCCACCTGAGGAGAGCGGATCGCCTCGGCGACGTCGACTCCGTCCACTCTCAATTGCTCCCCGGGGTCGAGCACGATCTCACGGGCCAACTTGACGACCGCAGCCGCGTCTGCGGGGTCGATCCCCCTCACCAGCGCGCCGTAGGCGACCGCCCGATACATCGCACCCGTGTCGAGCCACTTGAGCCCGAGGTGTTCGGCGACGAGGCGCGCGAGCGTCGACTTGCCGGCGCCGGCGGGACCGTCGATGGCCACGACGCAAGGGGGGTGGGGCCGAACCCGTCGCTCCGTGGCGCGGCTCACCTCCGGCTCCCCCTCTCCTTCATGTAGCGCGCCCTTCGGTCAGGTCGGCCATGTGCTTAGCGAAGGTCGGGTACGAGCTGCTCACCGCCTCCCAGCCCACGATGCGCGTCGCCCGGTCGGGCACGGACGCGCCCGCGACCGCGGCAGCCATGGCTATGCGATGGTCGCCGTGCGCGTCCACGTTCCCGGCGCGAAGCGCACGCACGCCCGTGACGAAGAGGTCGTCTGCTTCGACGTCGGCGCTCGCGCCGAACGCCCGGACCATCTCCGCCACCCCCACCAGACGGTCCGACTCCTTCACGCGCAGTTCGCCGACGCCGCGAAAGACCGTCGTGCCCTCCGCTCGCGCGGCGGCCACAGCCAGGACCGGGACCTCGTCGAGACCGGGAATCTCGGCCGCGTCGACCTCTGTGGCGACGAGCGAGCCCGAACGGACGACGACGTCCGCCGTGGCCGCGAGGTCGTCCGGCCGCGTCGCGGGGAGCTCGTCCAGACGTGCCCCCATCCTCTTGAGCACGTCGAGGAAACCTCGTCGGGCGGCGCCTACGTACACGCGCTCGACGGTGACCTCGCTGCCCGGAGCCAGGCACGCCGCCACGACCCAGAAGGCGGCCTGGGAGGGGTCTGCGGGCACGTTGAGCTCGAACGGCTGAGGCTGTCCGGGAAGGACCTTCACCACGTGGTCGCCCCCCTCGTAGGACTCGGAGACCTCTGCTCCGCAAAGAGCGAGGATCTCCTCCGTGTGCCGGCGGGTGAGCACCCGTTCGCGCACCACGGTCTGGCCGTCCGCCCGTAGGCCGGCGAGGAGCACACATGACTTCACCTGGGCGCTCGCGACGACCGGGGAGTAGTCGATGCCGTGCAGCGATCCGCCGCGCACGACCAGCGGTGGCAGGCAACGCTCCGTGCGGCCCTCGACCTGCGCCCCCATCAGTCGCAACGGAACGGCCACACGATCCATCGGGCGCGACGAGAGCGAGGGGTCCCCCGTGAGCTCGACCGTCCAGGGCCGTCCGGCCACCACCCCCGCGAGCAGGCGCATGCTCGTGCCGGAATTACCGAGGCCGATCGGGGCCTCTGGGGGTCGAAGCGCACGTTCCCCCCCGCCGATGCGCTCCCCCTCGACGTGCGCACCCATGCGCCGCGTGGCCGCCTCGGTGTGTCGGACGTCTTCGCCCTCCGAGCGTCCTCGCACCACCGAGACCCCGTCGGCCAACGCCGCGATGATCACGGCCCGGTGCGAAATGGACTTGTCGCCTGGCACCCGCACGCGACCGGTGAAGGGCCGGCCGCCTTCGATGGCGAACGCGGTGCCGGCGGGCCTGCTCATGTGAGGCGGCCGGCGGTCGAGTGAAAGCCCCTCGCCGTGAGAGCGTCGCTCAGGCGATGCGCGGCGTCCGCGTCGACCACGAGCACGAGCACCCCGCGGTCGCCTTCGACGCTGTGGGCTATCTCCAGGTCCGCGATGTTTACGCCCAGGTCACCCGCGAGCGTCGTGATCTCCGCCAGCACCCCGGGCCGGTCCGGGACGGGCACCCGCAGCTCCGCGAGACGCTCCGGGCGGGCCGCTGCGCTCGGGAGCGAGCGGCGCGCCTGCGCCGCGTGTTCCAGCGCGCGCAGCAGGCCCTCACGATCCTGCTCGCCCACCCGGTCGCGCATCGCCGCGAGGTCGAGAACCAGCGCGTCGAGCGTGGCGACTATGGCCGCGGAATTCTCGCTGCAGACGCCGGGCCATATGGCCGGCTGCCCGGCGGCCACACGGGTCATGTCCCTGAACCCTCCCGCCGCCAGGCGAAGAAGCGCCGCGTGCTGCTCGGACACGCGGTCGGCGAGGTTCATGAGCGTGGCCGCGGTGAGGTGAGGAACGTGCGACACCACCGCGACCAGTGTGTCGTGCTGTGCCGGCGAGAGCGCGACGACTTCGGCCCCCATCGACCCGACCACCGCCCTCAGGCGGGCGTACGTCGCGGGGTCGGTGTTGTCGGTCGGGGTGAGCACCCAGGTGGCGCCCACGAACAGCTCGGGGTCGGCCCCTTCGACGCCCACCTGTTCCGAACCGGCCATCGGGTGTCCCCCCACGAACCTGGGGTCGCCGACGGCTTCCGACACGGGGGCTTTCACCCCGGCCACGTCGGTCACCACCGCGTCGGGCCGCAGCGCCCTTGCGAGGACGGCGTTCGCCTCCGCGGCGACGGACTCGAGGGGCGTGGCCACGAACGTGACCTCGGCCTCGGGATCCTCCCCCACGGCGTCGAGAGCACCCAGCGAGAGAGCGCGCTCGGCGTGCTCGGGCTCGACGTCGCGGCCCGTCACGTGCCAGCCGCGCGCACGCAGCGCCATTCCGACCGAGCCGCCGATCAGCCCCGTGCCGATCACCGCCGCACGTCTCGAACAGCCTGATGGCGGTGGATCACTCCGGGAGGTCATCGCGCAACCCCCGTGCTCCTTCGAGGTAGACGTGGTGAAGCTCGTCGCGGGCCCTGTCGGTGTTGACATGGGCCAGGACCCGCAAGCAGCGTGGGGTCGAGCCCACGACGTCCAGCTCCAGGGCACAGATAAGCGGAACGTCGCCCAGGCCCATGACGCGTGCCGCCGCGGCAGGGAACATCGAGACCAGGTCGCCCGTCGCCGTGAAGACGATGCTTATGACGTCGTCGTGGCTCAGCCCGTTCTGCTCCAGCATCGTGGTGAGCAGCTCCGTGATGCGACTCGAGATCTGCTCCGGCACGTCGGCATCGACGGTGGTCGCTCCGCGAAGGGCCCGCACAGCGAGGGGCATGGCTCCGAATGCTACAGATCACCCCGGAGGCTGCCTCCGAGCCGACCGCCGCGAGCGCCGGTCAGCGGACGCTGCTTCCTCCGGGCGGGCGCTCGGGAGGGGGCTCGTACCGGGTTTCACCGCCACCTCGAGGAGGCGTACCTCCTTGGCGGAGAGCACCCTCCACGCCCCGGGCTCCAGCTCACGCAGCGCGATCGGTCCGACGCGCACACGCACCAGACGCCGGACCGGGTGGCCGACCGCCTCGCACATACGCCGCACCTGCCGGTTGCGTCCCTCGTGGACCACGATCCGCAGCACACCGTCGCGCGCCTCGCCCACGACTCCGACCTTGGCCGGCGCGCTCGGACCGTCCTCCAGGTCGACGCCGTTGCGAAGAAGACGCAGTGCCGCTCTGCCGGGAACGCCCTCCACCTGGGCGAGATACTCCTTCTCCACCCCGAACGAGGGATGGGTCAGGTGTTGCGCGAGCTCCCCGTCGTTCGTCATCAACAGCAGGCCTTCGGTGTCCGCGTCCAACCGGCCCACGGGGAACACCCGCGGACGGTCGGGCACTAGCTGGGTGACCGTGGGCCGCCCGTGTGGGTCGTCGGCCGTGGTCACGACGCCTCGCGGCTTGTTCAGGAGATAGTGGACCAGGCCGGGGAACACCCCGATCCGCACGCCGTCCACGGCGACGGCGTCGCGGGCGACGTTCACCCGCCGCCCGAGCGCCGCGATCTCCCCGTTGACCGTGACACGACCCGCCGAGATCACGTCCTCGCACGCTCGCCGGCTTCCTAGTCCCGCTCGGGCCAGCACCTTCTGGAGCCTCTCGGAAGACTCCGCGCCCGGCTGCCCGTCCTCCCCTTGCCCCGTAGCCACTTCCAAAGAGTATGAAGTCCACCCCACCCTCAGGCGGATGGCCGAGCACGATCTTGGGACCCCATTCTCACCGAGCGTGGCTCTGCATTCTCTACCGAACTCGACTTTGAGACCCTCGGTGAGGTTTCCGCGGAAACTTCGGAGGCTTCTCGAGCAGCGAGGAGCTCGTCAAGCGTCGGCGGCAGGCCTGAGGCGCTCCTCGAGCTCCTCCATGGCTTCGGGACCCGGCAGGAGGTCCTCCGCCCGGGGCAGCTGACCGAGATTGTCGATTCCGAGCTTCTCCAGGAAGGCGGGCGTGGTGCCGTAGAGGATCGGCTGGCCGGGCCCCGGAGCCTGGCCCACGGCGACGATGTAGCCACGCTGCTCGAGCAGTCGCACCACGCCGTCCACGTTCACGCCACGCAACGCAGAGATCTGGCCGCGAGACACCGGCTGGCGGTAGGCGACGATCGCGAGCGTCTCGAGAGCGGCCGAGGACAGGCGGGAGGAGACCCCCTCCATCGCGTAGCGCTCGACGAACGGCGCCATGTCCGGGTGCGTCTGGTACCGATACCCGCCGGCCACGCGCGCCAGGACGAAGCCGTGCCCTCGATCCTCGTACCCGCGAGCGAGCTCGTCGCACAGCGTCTCCACGCGCTCGGCCGATACCTCGAGAAGCTCTGCCAGGAGCGTCGGCGGGACAGGCTCCACTGCGGACATCAACACGGCCTCGAGCGCCCGGTGCTCCTCGGACAGCTGCACTTATCCTTCGTACTCCTCGACCGGGCCCGAAGCGCCCACCGAAGCCAGCACCACCTCGCGCCCGATCCAGGTGACCATCAGGTCCCCGAAGGTCTCGCCCTGGTCCAGTGCCACTCGGCCGCGCTTGCACAGCTCCAGCAGGGCCAGGAAACGCACGATGACCTGCATCCTCGTGGTGCAGCGGGCGCTCAGCTCGCCGAAGGTGAGCCTGCCCTCGACCGGGAGGCGCTCCTCCAGCTCTGCGACAGCCTCCGAGACCGTCACGGCCTCGACGGTGACGTGGGAGAGGTCGAGCCTCTCGGCAGGTCCCCGCTCGACGGATCTCAGGTAGGCCCCCAGGAGACCGGCCGGCGTCACACCTGCGAGAAGGTCCGGTGCCAGGTCACAGAAGCGCTCCTCGAGCCCCGCGATGCGCGGGACCGAACGGGCCGCGACGTCCATCATCGCGACGAACTGGTCGGCGACCCCTGCGTAGGCCTGGAGCTCGAGCAACCGCGCCAGCAGCCGGTCGCGCTCTTCGAACCCCGACAGGAGCTCCTCGTCGTCCTCGTCCTGTTCGGGAGCGGGCAATAGGCGTCTCGACTTGAGCTCGACCAGGACCGCGGCGATCACGAGGAACTCCGTCGTGGTCTCGAGGTCCAAGGAGGGGGCTGCCGACATCTCCGCGATGAACCTGTCCACCAAGGGGGCCACCGGCACGTCGCAGACTTCGAGCCTGTGTTCCGAGAGCAGCCGCAGGAGCACGTCGAACGGCCCCTCGAAGACGGGCGTGCAGACGTGGGCGGCCACGCAAGTGACGATACCGGGTGGATTTCGCTCCGCCGTGCATGCCCGAAGATCAGGACGGACGCCGGCTTCCCGTACCATGGCACGCGATGTCCAGGGTCTTGTCGGGGGTCCAGCCGAGCGGAGACGTGCACCTCGGCAATTACCTGGGCGCGTTTCGCACGTGGGTCTCCGACCAGCACCGGCACGAGGCTTTCTTCTGCGTGGTGGACCTCCACGCCCTGGCCCAGGACCACGACCCCACCGTCCTGGCCTCGAAGACCCTCGAGACCGCCACGAACCTCATGGCCGTAGGGCTCGACCCGTCGGTGTGCACCCTCTTCGTCCAGAGCCACGTGCCGGAGCACCCGCGGCTGACCTGGCTGCTCGAGTGCACCGCCACCTTCGGCGAGCTGCGGAGGATGACCCAGTTCAAAGAGAAAGGTGGCGAGAACGAGAGCGTCCGAGCAGGGCTCTTCACGTACCCGGTTCTGCAGGCAGCGGACATCTTGCTCTACGACGCAGATCGCGTGCCGGTCGGTGAGGACCAGCGCCAGCACCTCGAGCTGACCCGCGACCTCGCCATCCGCTTCAATCACCGTTACGGCGAGACCTTCGTGGTTCCGGAGCTCGCGATACCCGAGGTCGCGGCGCGGGTGATGGACCTCCAGGAGCCCACCAGGAAGATGTCGAAGTCGCTGGACTCTCCTGTGGGGACGATCGGGGTTCTCGACCCGCCCGAGGACATCGACCGCAAGGTCCGCCGCGCCGTCACCGATGCCGGCACCAGCGTGGTCTACGAGCCGCTCACAAAGCCCGGGGTGTCGAACCTCCTCGAGCTCTTGTCAGCCGCCGCCGGAGGAGACCCCGAGGAGCTGGCCTCGGGCTACTCGAGCTACAGCGAGCTCAAGCGCGACGTATCGGAGGCACTGGTGGAGCTGCTTCGCCCTGTGCGCGAGCGTCATCTCGAGCTTGCCGCAGACCCCGGCCATGTCGAGGCCGTGCTCGCGAACGGTGCCGCCAAGGCGAGTGCCGTCGCCGGAACCACCCTCGACCGGGCGATGCGAGCGATCGGGTTGCTCGCACCTCGCGGAGGCTTCACCGCCTGAGCCGCCCACCTCTCGCTCTTCCACAACGCTGCTCAGAGCCCGACCACCCGGGCCCACTGGTTCAAGGCCGGGTTGAAGACGTCGTTCAACGCCTGCGGGAACAGCAGGATCACGATCAGCGGCAGGAAGAGCGTGAACGGCCGGATGCGGTAGTAGCCGGGCAGCAGGTGCCGAGGCAAGAGCCGCTCGACCACGGCCGATCCGTCGAGCGGTGGCAGTGGGATCAAATTGAACACCGCGAGGATCACGTTGATGTACCCCGCGAGGAAGATCAGCAAAGACCAGACCGGCTGCTGGGAGATGTCCCCTGTCATGAGCACCCTCTCCTTGATCGAAAAGGGCACCATGTGCGCGTACACGAGTCCGAACACCAGGGCCAGGGCCAGGGCCACATTCACCGCCGGACCTACCAAAGAGACGACGACGCCCTCGTTGCGGGGATGGCGTAGGCGTCCAACGTTCACGGGAACCGGTTTCGCGTACCCGAACGCGCCCACCCCGCTGAGAACCAGCAGCACGGGGAGTATGACCGTGCCGAACGGATCGATGTGAGGGATCGGGTTCAGCGTGAGCCGCCCGGCACGTTTGGCCGTGTCGTCTCCGAACGCGAGGGCCACCGCACCGTGTGACACCTCGTGCAAGATCACAGAAGGGATCAACGCGCAGAACAACAGGATGTCGAAAGTGCTCAGGTGATGTGTGCGAACCAGCACCACCACGAGCGCGAGCCCGGCGATCACCCACACCGTTGTGCGCGGCTGGATGCCCGGGCGGCGCGGCTGCGGCGCCGGGGAACCCCAGCCGTCGCTCATCGGCACACGCCTCTGTCGGTTCTCGAAGGCTCAGTGCTTCGACACGCAGCTGATGCAGTAGCGCGCCGCCGGCTTGGCCTCCAGGCGCAGAGGGTCGATGGCCTGCCCGCAGTCTTCGCAGACCCCGTAAGTCCCGCTCTCGAGCTTTCGCAGGGCGCTTTCCACCTGTTCCAGCGCTTCTTGGAGCTTGCCGGCTAGTGCCTCAGCCTCACCACGCTCCGCGGTTACCTGGCTCGAATCAGCGAAGTTTGGGTCGTAGTTTTGACGGCCGGTGCCCACACCAAGCTCCTCGAGCTTGGACAGGAGATCCTTGCGCTCCTCGTCTAGGAGGGCGCGGTAGTCGACCATGGAGGTTTCCCCGGGCACCTTTCGAACTTTACTGCGCCACCCGCCGTCCGGCGCGCGGATGTGCCTCCTCGTACACGCGACGCAGGTGCTCGGGCGAGACCCGCGTGTAGATCTGGGTGGTTGCGACCGACACGTGACCGAGGAGCTCCTGAACCACCCGGATGTCGGCACCATGAGCGAGCATGTGGGTGGCGCACGAATGACGCAGCACGTGCGGGTGCACGCGACCACCGAGGCCGACCGAGGACGCCCGCTTCTTCAACACTCCCCAGATCCCCTGTCTCGTGAGGCGGCCGCCGCGTGCGTTCAGGAACACCGCCTCGGCGTCACCGCGGCGTGCCCAGCGTCTTGGTTCGAGCTCGGGCCTCCCCCTCGGCCCCAGCCAGTCCTCGAGCGCGCGGCGCGCACAACGGCCGAGGGGCACCAGCCGCTCCTTTTCTCCCTTCCCCAGGACGCGCACCAGGCCCGTGTCGGAGCCCAGGTCCGAAAGGGACAGGCCTACCAGCTCCGATACGCGCACGCCGGTGCCGTAGAGCATCTCGAGGATCGCCCGGTCCCGTCGTGAGAACGCGTCCTCCCCGGAGCACGCGTCGAGCAGTCTGCAGACCTCTTCCTCTTCGAGGGCCTTGGGCAGGCGTAGGCCCATCCGGGGCCGGTTCACGTCCGTGGTCGGATCCGCGACCGCGCGCCCCTCCTCCAGGCAGAACCTGTGCAAGCCACGAATGGCGGCCAGAGCGCGAGCGACGGACGCCGACGCCAGACCGGCCTCTTGTCTCTCGGCGAGATGCTCCTCGACCAGGTCCATGTCGGCGGTCTGCACGTCGCTTCCTCGAGACGCCAAGAACGACTCGTAGGCGAGGAGGTCACGACGGTACGAGACGACCGTGTTGCGCGAGCGCCCCTGCTCGACGACGAGCCACGTCAGGTACTCCTCGCCGCTCGTGCTCAGAGCCCTCGGACCGTCGACCAGGGAGCCTCCAACTGGAGAGCCTCCAACCAGGGAGCCTCTGGCGACACCGACGTCTCTGCTCAACGTCGGGCTGCTCCTTGCGCGTCTCCCAGCGCGTCGCGCGCGAGCAGCAGACCGAGCACGGTCTGCGCGTCGGTCAACCGACCGGAGGCGATGAGGTCGTCCACCTCGCTCAGCGAGACCTCGACCACTTCCAAGAACCGTTCCTCCACCCCGTGATCTTGCGGAGGTGGCGCCCGGTCGGGCTCGAGGTCGGTGGCCAGGAACATGAACGTCTCCTCGTCGCAGAAGCCGGGACTGTTCAGCACTCTGGCGAGCAGACGCAGCTCACCGGCGCGCACACCGGCCTCCTCGCTCAGCTCACGGCGTGCGGTCTCCTGCGGCGGCTCGCCCTCGACGTCACGCGTCCCCGCTGGGATCTCGAGCAGCTCCCGGTCGACCGGACCTCTGTACTGCCGGACCAGCAATACCCGACGGTCGTCGGTGACGGCGACGACGGCGACAGCCCCGGGGTGGCGCACCACGTCGCGCGTGAACTCAGTACCGTCGGGCGCCTCGAAGGTCGCCTTCACCAGCGATATCCGCCAGCCTTCGAAGTGAGTCACCTCGCTCACGTGGCGAAAGCCCTTCGGGTTCTTTGAGCCGGATGTGGCGGTGGTGCCGCTCGTGCGCCTGCTCCCTTGCTCGGCCGGGGTCCGCCCGGACCTGGGGCCCGTCCTCAGGAGACGGCGCCTACGTCGGCGTCAACGGCGATGAGGTGCGGCAGGCGGCCCTCGGCGCGCACGAGGGCTGCCCCAACCAGCTCGTGGAACAACGGGTGGGGCCGATCGGGTCGGCTCTTGAACTCCGGGTGCGCCTGTGTGCCGATCCAGAAGGGGTGCCCGGGCAACTCGATGAACTCCACCAGGCGACCGTCCGGGGAGGTCCCCGAGCACACCAGACCAGCCTCTTCGAGGCGCGCGCGAAAGCGGGGGTTCACCTCGTAGCGGTGGCGGTGGCGCTCGGAGACCACGGTGGCCCCGTACGCTTCGGCCACCCGCGAACCGGGGACGAGCTGGGCCACGTAGGCCCCGAGCCGCATCGTCCCACCCTTGTCGACCACGTTCTGCTGGTCCTCCATGAGGTCGATCACCGGGTAGGGGGTCACGCTGTCGAACTCGCGCGAGTTCGCGCCCTCCAGCCCGGCGAGATTGCGCGCAGCGTCGATGACCATCACCTGCAACCCGAGGCACAGTCCGAGGCAAGGGATCTCGTGCTCGCGCGCGTACCGCGCGGCCGCGATCTTCCCGTCGATGCCGCGCTCCCCGAACCCCCCGGGTATGACCATGCCGTCGAGCTGGGAGAGGCGGTCCATGCCCAGCAGGTCGGGGATCTGCTCGGCCTGGATCCAGTCCACCTCGATGTTCGCCGCGTGGTGGAAGCCTGCGTGGTGCAACGCCTCTACCACCGACAGGTACGCGTCGGGCAGGTTGACGTACTTGCCCACGACGCCGATCCTCACCGTGCGCTCGGTCGCCGACACCTGGGAGACGACCTGCTCCCATCGTGACAAGTCGATCGGATGCAGCGTCTCGTCGATAGCGAGGGTCTCGCACACGACGCGGTCGAACCCCTCGTCGTGGAGAACCAGGGGGATCTCGTAGATGCTCGGCGCGTCGACGGCAGAGACCACGGCGTCGATGCGCACGTCGCACAACAGGGAGACCTTGCGTTTGAGCGCGTCGGAGATCGGTTGGTCGGACCGGCAGACGATGACGTCGGGCTGTACGCCTCGGCTGCGCAGCTCGGTGACCGAGTGCTGCGTCGGCTTCGTCTTCTGCTCCCCCGAGGGCGCCAGGTACGGCACGAGGGTCAGGTGCACATAGCACACGTTGTCTCGACCGACGTCCTGGCGGAACTGCCGGATGGCCTCGAGGAACGGGACGATCTCGATGTCGCCGACCGTGCCTCCCACCTCGACTATCACCACGTCGATCTCGTCGGAGGCCAGGCACATCACGCGCTCTTTGATCTCGTCGGTCACGTGCGGGATGACCTGCACCGTCTTTCCCAGGTAGTCGCCGCGCCTCTCCTTGGCGATCACCGCCGAGTAGATCGAGCCGGTGGTGCCGTTCGAGTCACGGTGGAGGTTCTCGTCGATGAACCGCTCGTAGTGACCGAGGTCGAGGTCGGTCTCCCCGCCGTCCTCGGTGACGAACACCTCGCCGTGCTCGAAGGGGTTCAGCGTTCCCGGGTCCACGTTGATGTACGGGTCGAGCTTGATCATCGTCACGCGCAGCCCGCGGCACTTGAGCAGACGGCCGAGCGAGGAGGCGGTGAGGCCCTTGCCGAGAGAGGAAGAGACACCTCCGGTGACGAAGACGAACTTGGTCACGCTCGGCACCACCGGAGCACCATTGTACCGTAGCGGACCTTCTTCGGCGATCGATGGACCGGCTCGGCGAACCCTCAGTCGCCCAGGTGGAACCGTGCCCTCAGGATGGCGTGGAAGTCCCGAGGGGCGAAGGTGACCAGTCGTGCCGGGGTCTCACCCGCGCGGCACACCACGGCGTCACCGGGTTCCAACCTGGCGATGGACCGGCCGTCGAGTACCACCAGGGCGGACCGGGGCTCTGCTATCTCCAGGCGCAGCCACTCCTCGGGCGCGAGGACCAGTGGGCGGTCGAACAGCATGTGCGGGGAGATCGGGGTGACCACGATGGCCCGCAGCTGCGGGCTGACGATAGGTCCGCGAACCGACAGGTTGTACGCGGTCGATCCTGTCGGCGTGCCCACGAGCAACCCGTCCGCGACGTACATGACCAAGGGCTTCTCGGCGACGGTTACCGCCACCCGGATGGTGTGCCCGGGCTCTGTCTTCTCGACGACCGCCTCGTTCAACACGACGTACGACGGCTCCTCCTCGTCGGTGGCGGCGCTTCCCCGGGAGCGTTCGAGGTGCACGTCGAGCGTCATGCGCTCCTCTATCTGGTAGTCCCCGGCGATGAAGCGTTCCAAGGCGCTCTCCAGCGCGCCCGGGTCCACCTCGGTGAGATAGCCCAGGTGGCCGAGGTTCACCCCCAGCACCGGCACACCCCGAGAGACGGTGGCGGCCATGGTCCTCAGCATGGTCCCGTCCCCGCCGAGGCTCACGACCAGGTCGATGGGCGCGCCGTTGAGCACGTCGGGGGCGCCGCGAGGCCGCCCCACCATCGGCCTGTGCGTCTCCTCGTGCGAGTGAGCGACGTCGCTCACGATGCTCTCGATCCTGTGGCCGCGTGACAACAGCCAGTCGCTTGCACGTTCCGCGATCTCCGCGGCCTCGGGACGGCCCGGGTGGACTACGAACGCTACTGCAACCATCGATCGTCACCGATGTCCGGAGAGGCACCTATCGCCGCGTCGAGAACCGCCTCTGGCACAGCGCTCTCGCCTCGAGGCACGGCGACGAGTGCGCGCGCGTGCAACAGGTACTCGGCGTTTCCCGCGGGGCCGAGAAGAGGAGACGCCATGGCGTCCATGATGCTCGCTCCGGACGAGACCAGCGCGGACGCTACCCGCTCGAGCACGGCGCGACGCTCGGTGGGGTCCTTCACTACCCCACGGCCGCGCCTCGCAACCGCCTTTCCCACCTCGAATTGCGGTTTCACGAGCAGCACCAGGTCCGCACCGGGCACTGGAAGCTCCCGGGCAAGCACCCCGACTACGACCGTGAGAGAGATGAAGGACAGGTCGGCCACGACGACGTCGAATCGGATGTTGCCCGTCGCGGCGAGGTCGAGGTGTCGCAGGTTCGTGCGCTCGAGAGACGTCACCTTCGGGTCGTCCCGCAGGCGGGGATGGAGCATCCCGTGGGCGACGTCGACCGCGACCACGTGGGCGGCACCATGGCTCAGAAGACAATCCGTGAAACCCCCGGTGGACGCTCCCGCATCGAGACAACGCTTACCATCGACGGCGACCGCGAAGCGCGCCAGCGCGGCCTCGAGCTTGTCCCCGCCCCGGGACACGAAACGCCGGATCTTCGAGTCGACGACGATCGGCTCGGCCTCTGCCACGAGTCGGGCCGGTGTTCCCGCCACCGCACCCTGCACGAGCACGAGGCCCCTTTCGACGAGCTCCGCCGCCTGATGCCGGGACGGGGCGAGACCACGCCGCACGAGCTCGGCGTCGAGCCGCCGGCGGGCTCGAGGACCTCTCAGGCGCCGGCCTCTCGCGTCGATGCCGATCTCCTAGCAGGCGCTCGCTTGGCGGTGGCCTTCTTCGTGGCGGTCGCCTTCTTCTTGGCGGCCTTGGCGGCCTTCTTCGTCGGCGATCGCTTGCTCGCTGAAGCCCTCTTGGTTGACACCGTCTTCTTCTTCGGCGAAGCCTTCTTCGTCGACGTTCGCCCGGCGGCACGCTTCTCTTGCACCGAAGCCTTCTTCGGCCGAGCCTTCTTCGCCGCGGCCTTCTTCTCGGCCGGTTTCTTCGAGGCGGCCGCGGAGCCTGAGGGCCCCTCGGCAGCCTTTCGTGCCGCGGCCTGGCCCCTCGCGACGATGCGCTCTATACGCTGTGCAAGCTCCTCGAGGTTCGTGATCCCGACTTCGGACAACTGCGTGCGCACCTCGTTGCGCACGGCCGAGACGAACGCCTCGGACCGTTCGCGGCTCGTCGACATGAGATCCTCGACCCACTCCTGGGCGCGGACGTGGTCGACCGCTCCTGTCTGGATGAGCTCGTGGACCAGCTCCTCGGCACGCGCACGGGTGATCTGTCCGAGCGCGAGAGCAGCCTCCACGTACCGTTTGAGTCCGTCGATCTGTGACATGCGGACAACGTAGGGCGCCTCATGCCGAACGGCAAGAGCCATGGGCATTCTCAGCGAACCACCGTTCCCGTGAACCAGCACGCACCTGAACTACTGCTCGAGGATCCGCTCTACCAACCGCGCCAGGTCCGGCGCCTCTACGTCGGGTCGTACGACGATCGGCTCGCGACCGTCTCGAGTCACCCCACTTCGAACGAGACCAAAAGGTACGTCGAGCCGGCGCGCCAATAGGCCGTCCGTGGAAGGCCTGTCCCCCACCACCATCGAGATGTCCGCGGCTCGTTCGCGCAGCAACGACACGAGCGGCTCGTGCGGCTTGCCAGCCACCTCGGGAGTCGCCTGGGAGGCGGTCGCCACCGCCGCGAGGATTGCCCCGGAACCGGGCAGGAGTCCTTCGGGCGTCGGGTGGGTGGCGTCCTCGTTCGTCCCGATGAGGCGGGCTCCGCCACGCACCGCTGTGGCGGCCGTGGCAAGGCGGTCGAAGTCGAAGTCCCGTGTCCAAGAGACCACCACCGCATCCGCCGGCCCTTCGGGCACGACCTTCACGCCCCGCCTCGCCAACGCCTCGCTCACTCCCTCGTCGGCGCACAAGACGGCCGTGCTTCCCGGTTCCAGCATCGCCGCGGCAGCCTGCGCGGAAGTGATCAGGTCCTCCTCTCCGGCGACGATCCCGACGGTCGCGAGGCGTCCGATCAGCTCCTCGACGGTGGGAGCCGCATTGTTCGTGACGAAGAGGACCCCAATGCCCGCCTCTCTCAGCCGGCTGACCGCCTCTGCCGAGCCGGGGATCCGTCGCTCTGCCAACCACACGACCCCGTCCAGGTCCGTCACCCAGGTCCCTCCAACCGCCGGCACGCTCACCGGATCATGTTGGCAGACCTGTTGTCGATGCTGTCGGACGCTGCTCGACGTCTGACTCCGGCGTTAGTGCAGCCGACCTTGGCCAAGCTAACGTTTCGCTAGCCCCTCTTTTCTCCGACCGTGTCCTTCCTGACGGGCCCGTCAGGACGTCGAAGGGACCCGGTCTCGCGGCGGAGGGGCCGCAGCGAGAGGGGGCGGAGCTGGTGAGAGCGTTCTGGTCCTGGCTCGGCCTCAACGCGGGAAGACACGTTCGGATCGTGACGCTCGTCGGCCTGGCGATCACGATCGGGCTCGGCTTGGGGCTCGGGCAGCTGCGGTTCAAGACGGACAACGCCAGCTACATGAACCGGACCGACACCGCCTACAAGGACAACGCCATCTACCAGCAGACCTTCGGTGGCGACGACATGGTGTCGATGTTCACCATGAGCCGCGGACACACGGTCGAGGACCTGTTGTCCAGGGCGAACCTCGCCAAGTTCGGCAAGGTCACCCGCCAACTCGAGGCGGTCCACGACGTCAGCGCGGTCACCACCCCCCTCACCATCCTCCAGTTCATCCAGAACATGCTCGCCAGCCCCACCGGCGACGTCACCCAGAGCCTCGTCGGACAGCTGCAGGTCGCCGCGATGGCCGCTCCACAGCCGGCGGCGAGCATCGCGATTCGACAGAACGTGGGCACCCAGAACCTCGAGCGCCTTGCCGCCATTCCCGTCGCTGACCGCGTCATCGGCAACCCGGAGTGGGACCGCTTCTTGCTGCACGGGAGCAACGGAAGCCTCTATTCCGGCGCCAACCAGTACTTCGTGAACCCGACTCACGCGGTGATGTACGTGCGGCTCGCCGGCAACTTGTCGATCGACCAGGAGAGCCGCACGGCGGCAACCGTCGCTGCGATCATGTCCGGCGCCCATTTCGAGGGTGCCACAGTGATCACGACCGGGAGCCCCTCCTTCCTCAAAGCCCTCAACGACTACCTGCGCGGGGGCATGCTGAGGCTGACGGCGATCGCGGCCTTGCTGATGGTGGCGATCCTCGTGCTCCTGTTCAACGTGCGATGGCGGCTGCTGCCTTTTGGCATCGTGACCATCGGGTTGATCTGGGCGTTCGGGCTCGTCGCCTACCTGCACGTTCCGCTCTCGCTCGCAACCATCTCCGCGCTGCCGATCATGCTGGGTATCGGCATCGACTACGCGATCCAGATGCACTCGCGCGTCGAGGAAGAGGTCGTCCTCGACCGTGTCGCACACCCGATCCAGGCCACGGCGCGCAATCTCTGTCCCGCTTTGCTGGTCGTGACGTTCGACGCGGTCTTCGCCTTCTTGGCCCTGCAGTTCTCCGCTGTACCGATGATCCGGCAATTCGGGCTGATGCTCGCCATAGGGGTGGGCGTCATCTGCCTCTGCACCATCATCACCTCCTTGGCCGTGCTGGGCATCCGCGAGCACAAGTCACCCACGAGAGCGCGCCCGAAGCAGCGGGACTTCTCCAAGGCGACGCTCAGCCGCATAGCGGTCCGGCTCGGATCGCTGCCCCGACAGTGGGCGATCCCGCTGGCCCTCGCCAGCATCGCCGTGTTCGCAGGTGGCCTCGCCGTCGAGGGAAAGCTCGTCATCCAGACGAACCCAGTCCAGTGGATCAACCAGCGCTCGCCCGTCGTCAAAGACATCCACGCGCTCGAGCGCAACGTCGACGCGGCCGGGCAGCTCAACGTCCTCGTGAGCGGGCCCGGTGTCATGACGGAGCAGGGCATCGCCTACATCGAACAGTTCGAGAACCGCGTCGCTCGGCTCGACTCGGCCCTCCTTCAGCCCCCTCTCAGCCTGGTCTCGTCTACGGCGGACCTGACGGCTCTACCTGGCGCTACCGCGATCCCCCCGAAGGTCTCCGATGTCCTTGCCGTCTACGCCAAGGAGCCACCGGCGATGCGACAGCTCCTCGTGGCAGACGGCGGCAGAGACCTCGACGTGCTGTTCATCGCGAAGACGTCGAACCTGAACGCGCTGCAGACGGCGGTCGACACCGTGAACGCCCAGCATCCCCCGGCCGGAATCAGCATCCGTCCGGGCGGCATCGCCGAGGTCGGTGCCGGCCTCCTCCAGGACATCCAGCGGCACAGGGCCCTGTTGACGTACCTGGCCATCATCTTCGTCCTCGTATGGCTCACCATCCGGCTACGCAGCTTCGTGCGAGCGCTGCTGTCGATGGTGCCGGTGCTGATCGCCGTCGGCCTCGCCAACCTCGTCGCCTACGCACTGAGCATCAAGCTGAGCCCTGCCACCGCGGTCGGCGGACCGCTGGTGGTCGCCGTCTGCACGGAATTCACCTCTCTGATGCTGCTGCGCTACATCGAGGAGCGCAGCAGGGGACTCGAGCCTCGAGCAGCCTTCAACAGCACGTCGGCCCGCACCGGACGCGCGTTCATCGTGTCGGGACTCACGGCGATAGCAGGTGTCGCCGTGATGGCGACGTCGTCGATGACCATCCTGTCGGGGTTCGGTGAGGTGGTGGCGTTCAACGTCATCATCGCCCTCATCAGCGCCCTGGTCATCCTGCCGCCCGTGGTGGTATGGGCCGACCAGCGGAACTGGGTCTCTCGGGGCATGTTGCGCCCCGACCCCGACGCCCGGCCTCTGATCGAGCCGCTGGGGGACCTCCAGCTGGCAACCGTCGCGCTGGCAGGCGTCGAGCTGGCAGGCGTTGCCCCGGGCGCGGACTCGTCGTCCGCGGCTCTAGGCGGTCTCGTGCACCTCGGCGCGCCACTTGCCGCTGAGGGGGACTCTGCTCAGGACGGTACCGGCCTGAAGTAGCCACACGAGCTGATCGGCATGTCCGGTGCCGGCGGGCGTGAGCACGACCAGACCCCGCCGAGGGTGGTCCTGAACGGTGCGCCAACCTCGAGGGAGCAGCACACCGAGCGAGCCCAGGTGTGCGACCGTCTTCGTGCCGGCCGAATGTTGCACGCCCAGCGAGTCGGGCTCCACCCCGTGCCGGCTCGACTTGCCGGTGACCCAAGTACAGATCGGGACGTCGTGTACCGCCGTCGAGAAGAGGGCGCCGAGCCCGCTGGGCGGGGGCGGCTCCTGCTCGGGGGGCAACGCGGGACGCAGGTTGACCCATCCGTCGTGCGCCTCGCCGATCCGGTCCATCTCCTCCACGACCGATCCTGGTTCCTCGACGTGGAACTCGAGCACTCGTACTCGCCTCGCCATATGGGTAGATCCTTCTCCCGCTCCCCTACGGCCGCTGCCTTGCATGTCACCGCCGGCCTGCTATCGCCCGGGAGCACCTTCGCCTTGGTCGAGCGCCGGCCCGTCGAAACGGTCGACCGTGGCGAACTCTGTCACGGGCAACCGCTTCAAGCGAGTGGGCTGATGTGAAGGTCGCCCCAGAGCTATCAGAGCGGCAACCGCGAAGTGGTGGGGCACACCGAGGAGCTCGCGAACCTCGGGCTCGCGCCGGGTCGCCATCGTGGTCATCATGCCGCCCAGGCCCTCCGAGCGGGCGGCCAGGAGGAGGCTCCAGGCGAAGGGATAGACCGAGGCTCCTCCTACGAGCGTGTACCGGTCGAACCCGCGGTCCACAGCGGCGAGCTTGCGAAGGTCCGCCAGGAGCACGAGAACCACGGGGACCGCCTCGAGGTGCTCCGCGAAGCCACCAGGCCCCGCAGAAGCTTGGGCCGCCAGTGCCGACGCCCCGGCGAGGGCGCGCCGCTCGGCCTCCTCGTCGGTGACCGGCGCCCAGGGGCACAGACCCACCGACACCTGGGCCAGGTACTCGTACCACCCTGACAGGTAGCAGTCGCGAAGCCGGCGTCGAAGCCGAGGGTCGTGCACCACGACCACCCTCCAAGCTTGACGGTTGCCTCCGTTGGGAGCAAAGCGTGCCGTGTCGAGCAGGCGGCAGACGACCTCGTCGGGCACGGGCTCGTCGAGAAACTCTCGCACCGCCCCTGTGGTACGCAGTGTCCGGATCAGGTCCACGCGGTCACCGATCGTTCGCGAACTCTCCATCTTCCCTCGTGAGCGCGAGTTGCGCAGCCGCCCGACTTCGGAACGAGGTTGGCGAGTGCGCAAGGATACAGCCCGTGACTTCTCCGACGGCCGAAGCCGCCGTCCTCCTCGGGGCGACGCGATGACTTCTGACCTCACGGCGGGTTTCGGAGAGCGTGCAGTTGGTTTTGGAGAGCGTGCAGAGGGTTTTGGAGAGCGTGCAGCGGCCTCCTCGGTGGCCTTCGAAGGCGTCACGAAGAGCTACGGGCCGGTGACGGCGATCGAGGACCTCACCCTCGAGGCCCGGGGCGGCGAGCTCCTCGTGCTTCTCGGCCCCTCCGGTTGCGGCAAGACGACCGCGCTGCGGCTCGTCGCCGGGCTCGAGGACCCCACGTCAGGGACGGTGCGGATCGGCGACCAGGTGGTGAACTACGTGGACGCCAAGGACCGCGACGTGGCGATGGTGTTCCAGAGCTATGCGCTCTACCCCCACCTGAGCGTCGGCCGCAACATCGAGTTCCCGCTCCGGGCGCGCCAGGTCCCGGCCCCCGAGCGTCGCCAGCTCGTGGCCACGGTGGCCGAGAGCCTTCGCCTGGAACAGCTCCTCGACCGCAGGCCCGCGCAGCTCTCGGGTGGCCAACGCCAGCGGGTGGCGCTCGCGCGCGCGATCGTCCGCCGCCCGCGCGCGTTCTTGATGGACGAGCCTCTGTCGAACCTCGACGCGCAGCTCCGGGTCGAGATGCGGGCCGAGCTCGTCGAGCTGCACACGCGCCTCGGCATCACCATCCTCTACGTCACGCACGACCAGGTCGAGGCGATGACGATGGGCCAACGCATCGCGATCTTGAACGAAGGCGTCCTCCAGCAGCTCGACACTCCCGAAGCCGTTTACGACCGTCCGGCGAACGCTTTCGTGGCGGGCTTCGTGGGCAGCCCCCCCATGAACGTCATCCGGGGCCGGCCGGTCGCCGAGGGCGACGCTCCGTACGTGGCCGTGCCCGGCGGACGCGTCGGCCTGTCGCCCCCCCTTGCACGCGCGGTGGAGGACCGCTATCTGAGCGAGGTGCTCGTGGGCCTGCGCCCCGAGGCTCTGAGCCTGGACCCGAACGGCACGATCGGAGCCGTGGTGAGCGTGGTCGAGCTGATCGGCCATGAGCAGCACGTGGCGTTGCGCCTGCCGGGAGGCCAGCTCGTGTGGGTCCGCACGGGAAGCGACGCGCCGCGCATGCGAACGGGGGAAGACGTGAAGATCGCCGCCAGAGGCGCCGTGCACCTCTTCGACCCGCAGAGCGGGAAGCGAATCGACGCAGACCCGCAAAGCGTGGAACGAGCAGGGACGGGGAGCCTCTAGAGGTGGGGGCTCGACGTCGAGCGCGAGGCGCGCACGCGCGCCGGCATCCTCGCAGCCGTACGCGTCGCCAGGTCGTCGCCGCGTACCTCTTCGTGCTCCCGGCCCTCGTGGCGTTCGGCGTGTTCGTGTTCTATCCGCTGGTGAAGACGGCGTACCTCGGGTTCTTCACCACCCCCCCGGCCCCGAACCTCCCCTCCCACTACGTCGGGCTCTCCCAGTACCGCTCGGTGCTCTCCTCGAGCGACTTCCGCGACAGCCTGTGGCGGACCGTGCAGTTCGTCCTCTACACCGTGCCCGCGGGCATCGTGCTCGGCATCGGCCTCGCGGTGCTCGCGAACCAGCGACTCGCGGGGATCCGGATCTTCAGGACCATTTACTCCTCGACCGTGGCCACCTCCGCCGCGGTGGCGTCGGTGATCTTCTTCACGTTGCTGAACCCGCAGGTCGGCCTGCTCAGCTACTGGCTCGGTCGCAAGGGAGGCAGCGGCGTCCTCCAGAGCTCCTCGCTGGCCCTACCGGCGGTGTCGGTGGTGACGATCTGGCAGAACATCGGACTCACGTTCATCCTCATGAGCGCCGCGTTGCAGTCGGTGCCCGACGACCTACTCGAAGCGGCACGCGTCGACGGAGCCTCCTCGTGGCGCCGGTTTCGCTCCGTGACGATCCCGCTGCTGTCCCCCATGATCTTCTTCGCCACGATCGTGGGAATCATCGGTGGCTTCCAGTCCTTCGGCCAGATCCACATCCTGACCCAGGGCGGCCCGAACAACCACACGCTCCTGCTCATCTACGACATCTACAAGCAGGCGTTCCAGTACGACAACACCGGCTACGCGGCTGTGTTGTCGGTGGCACTGTTCGCGATCCTCCTCCTGCTCACGTTCGTGCAGTTCTGGTTCTTCCAGCGAAGAGTCTTCTATGCGCGCTGACCGCCGCGGCGTCCGACCGCGCGCCGGCGGCCGCGCCGACCGCCGCGCCGCCCGACCGCCAGAGCCACGCCGCGCCAAGGGGAGCTTCGGTCTGCGACGCCCGGCGGGCCGTGCCGCGCGTTACGTGTTGCTCGTCGCCATGGCGGTCGTCGTCGCCTTCCCCATCTACATCACGGTGGTGAACGCCCTGTTGCCGTCCGCGCAGATCGGGGCTCGGCCGCCCACGCTCTTCCCGACGCATCCGCAATGGGGGAGCTTCCGCATCGCGTTCGACGAGGCCCACCTCGGCATCTACCTGAGGAACAGCACGATCGTGACCGTCAGCATCACGGCCGCTCAGCTCGTCACCTCGGTGCTCGCGGGGTATGCGTTCGCCTTCTTGCGCTTCCCGTTGCGCGGCGTGTTGTTCATGGTCTGCCTCGCCACCTTGATGGTGCCCGTCGAGGCGACGATCCTCCCCAACTACAGGACCATCGAGACGTTTGGCTGGTACGACACGTTCCCGGCTCTGATCGTGCCCTTCGTGGGCAGCGGCTTGGGTATCTTCTTGTTCCGCCAGGCGTTCCTGGGGGTCCCTCGGGACCTGCACGACGCGGCCACGTTGGACGGATACGGGCATCTGCGGTTCCTCGTCCGGGTCGTGCTCCCGCTCAACAGACCGGTGACCGCCGCTTTCGGCATATACGCGTTCCTTAACGCCTGGAACCAGTACCTGTGGCCGCTCGTTGTCACCCAGACCAACAGCGTGCGTACCGTCCAGATAGGCCTGCGCCAGCTCAGCATCTCCAACTTCAACCAGATCGACGTCGTCTTCGCGGGGACGATACTCGGCGCCCTGCCCATATTCGTCTTGCTGTTCGTGTTCCAGAAGCAGCTCGTACGCGGGCTCACCGCCGGCGCCCTGAAGGGATAGGTACTCGGTCACCGACCGGCCAGGACGCTCCTCGGTCCGACTGAAGAGGCAGGCGGTCGCTCAGGTCGTCTCGGGCCAGAGGTCCTCGGGCTCCATGAGGCGCGTCTCGGGTAGCAACAAGAACAGTGCGGTGGCGGCCACCACCGGCAGGAACGTCACCGCCGCGCCGATCGCGAAGCGGTTTCCGACGTCGGCGACAGATCCGAACACGAGCAGCCCGATCACGGCCCCGGCCACCCCCGCGGCCACGTTCCAACCTGCCACCGAGGCGCGAACCGAGGTCGGGAACAGCTCGTTCACGAGGGCGCCCGCAGCCGGGGCGAACGTCGACGCGCAGAGGATGCCGAGCTCGTAGCCGACGAGCAGCGCGACTCGCGATCCGCTGTAGGAGAGCACCCCGGTGACTGCCATGGCGGCCATCGCCCCGGCGGCGGTCGGGCGCCTTCCGACGTGGTCCGCGAGCCAGCGGCCCAGGAACAGACCCGCAAGGCCAAAGGCTGCCGCCACCACGACCATCAACGCGGTGACCGTGCCCGACAGCCCGAGGACGTTGTTCGCGTATACGAAGACGAAGCTATTCGCGGGGCCGGTCACCACCGAGACCGCGAACGCGAGCCCACACACGACGAGCAGCCGCGCGCGGAATTCCCGGCGGACGGCCCCGAGGACCGGCAGCGGATGCTCGGGTGCGGCCTGGGCCACGGCGAAACGGCGGGGCTCGACGAGCCACCGGCGCACGAACACGAGGCCGGCGAGCGGCACGACGGCCAGGGCGAACACCCCCCTGAACCCGATCGTCCCCCCCAGGCCGTGTATCACCGCGGTCAGCCCGGCGCCCACCCCGTACCCGGCGGCGACGAGGGCGACGGCCTTCGCCCGATCGGCCGACCCGGTCTCCTCGGCGGCGCCGACCTGGGAGAGGGCGTTCGTGGCGCTGAGCGACGGGCGCCCCAGGGCGAATATGACCACGAACCACCAGTACCCGGGGCTGGCAGCGGCGCCCACCGTGAACGCCAGGCCCAGCGCGCACGTGAGGAGCAGCATCTTGCGCCGGCCGAAACGGTCGGCGATCCCCGCGAGCGGCAGCCCGCCCAACGACGCCAGACGCAGCACGGCGAGCCCGACGCCGAGCTGGGTTCCCGACAGCCCCGCCTGGTCGGCGATCGAGGTCCCGTGCACCACCCGGCCGAAGGTCTTCGCCACGTCGCCCAGCGCGGAGACCGCTCCGAATTGCCCGAACCCCGATGCGAGCGCCATGAGAGCGAGGGCGACCACCGCGGGGTCCAGCCATCCACGAAGCTCCAGCGACGGGCGTGAGCCCTCCGAAGCGCCCATGAGTCAGCGAAGCGCGCGCCGCGACGCGCGCGCGAGCGTCTCGTCGCTCCCTTCGTCGCTCCCTTCGTCGCTCGCAGGAGTCGACGGGCCTCGCCTCTCGGGCGCGGCACGGTGAAGGTGCCCACGCACCGTGCGCCGGGCCGCCCAGAACGGCGCGTCCAGCACGACCAGCAGGACCAGAGCGACCCCCGTCGCGCTCAGCACGTACCAGGGCCACGGTCCCAGCACCCGCAACAGGGTCCAGTTCGACGGGGGGCTGCGCAGGAACATGTAGTTGGCGCCGCTCGTCGCGTCGATGAGGCCGACTAAGGCGGTGTAGGCCGCAGTGATGGCCAGCACACGCGGGACTGCTTTCGGACGCGGTGTGATCCGCAGCCCGACCACCAGGAACAGAGCAGCCACCACGATGCCGAGATGACCGGCCATGTACTGGAAGAAGACGAGGTGGGGGAAGCCCGCGTTCAGGTCTGGGGTGATGATCGCCTGCAGCGTGCCTGCGAGCCCCCAGAAGTAGGTGAGCTCAACCAGCACAGGGATCCGCCACCAGCACGCGACGGCCGCCACGATCACCGCCATGTCGCACAACGCGAAGGGCAGCGACGTCCTAGCGGAGAATTTCCCCTGCACGGCGAGTGCCACCACGAAGCTGACAGCGTCCGCGGCGAGTACCACGCCCACCGCGCGTGAAGCGCGGCGCGTCCACGCGCCCGGATGCCTGCGCCCCTCCACACACAACACGGCGCAACAGAGCGCTCCCAGGACGACCGCTGCCGAGTATGCGACGGGGCTCACGACCCCTGTCATCGAGGCCAGACTACGGTCCCCCCGCTCGCCTGGCGTTGACGGTGGCCTCCTCGGCGAGCGCCCGCAATGCCCGGGAGACCTCGGGCCCGTCCGGCGCTGGGGCGTCGAGGTCCTTCAAGAACGCCGGGAGCTGCTCGAGATCACGCTCGAAGCGTCCACGCGAACTCTCGAGGGTCGCCGGCACCACCACCCGCCGCCCCGCCGACATCATGTGCTCGAGCAGGGGCTCGGTGCCGGCCGGAGCCGCCTCGGAGCGCAACCCCAACACGTCGTGCATGCCCGGCGCCCTGAACACCTGCTTCGCCCCGGGGAGCGTCACCTTGCCAGCGGAGAGCTTCATCACGGGCCGCCCGTCGTAGTCGACGAGCTTGTAGGCGCTGTCGAGGTACGGCGCGTCCGCCGAGACCCCCAGGCGCGTGCCCACCCCCACTGCGTCTATGGGCGCGCCCGCGTCGAGCATCCGCTCGATGTCGCGCTCGTCGAGGCCCCCCGAGACAAAGATCCCCACGCTCTGCAGACCTGCTTCGTCGAGCATCCGGCGCGCCTCGTACGAAAGCGCGACGAGGTCCCCGCTGTCCAGGCGGACTGCCGCGCGCGACTCGATCCCGAGCTCTTTCGTCACCTCGATCGCGTGCGCGACGCCCCCGAGCGTGTCGTAGGTGTCCACTAGGAACGTCGTGGCGCTCGGCAGGTCGCTCGCGAACGCCCGGAACGCCTCGCGTTCGGTGGGAAACGCCTCGACGTACGAGTGCGCCATTGTCCCCGCAGGTGCCAGCCCGTAGCGACGCGCCGCCTCGACGTTGCTCGTCGCGGCGAACCCGACGAGGGCGGTGAGGCGCGCCACGCTCATGGCGGCCTCGATCCCCTGCGTACGCCGGAACCCGAACTCCACCAGCCGCACGCGTCCGTCACCGGCCAGGCGACAGCGCGCGGCCTTCGAGGCGATCGCGGTGTTAAAGGTCAGCTGGTTCAACAGGAATGTCTCGGCCAGCTGCGCCTCGGCGATCGGAGCGCTCACCTCGGCTAGCGGCTCCTCGGCGAAGACGATCCGGCCCTCTGGGACCGCCCACAGCTCACCGGTGAACCGTAGGCGTCGAAACGCCTCGAGGGTCGTGCCGTCGAAACCGAGCTCGGACAGGTACTCGAGCTCTTCGTCGTCGAAGCGAAGCTCCTCGAGCCACGAGAGGCACTCTTCGATGCCCGCCGCGACGAGAAAGGCGCGTCCGGGCGGTAATCGGCGAACGTAGAGGCTGAACGTCGCAACACCGTTCATGGCCCGGCGCAGGTAGCTCGACGCCATGTTGAGCTCGTAGAGATCGGTGAGAAGCGATCCCGCCATGGCGCTCGAACCGTAGTGGACGGCGGGCGCCTGCGAGGCGAGCTGCGGCTCTGCGGGCTCAGTAGGCGAAGTCCAGTTGTGCCGGGCCGGTTGCCTCCACCAGCAGCTCCGTCCAGCTCGGGGTGCCGCGGTAGGCGCCTGCGACGTACCCGGTGCCGATCACGCAGTTCGGGCCCGAGATCGCCAGGAGAACGTTGTCACGATGTCCCCAGCATCCCGAAGGGTCACCCGCCGTGCAGTCGAGGTTCGAGGAGCCCGGCCCGTCGTCGTACATCCAGAAGTAGATCGCCTCGAGCGGGTTGCCCACCGCTCCCGCCCAGTTCGCCCCCCACCGGACGAACCCGAAACCCTGTGGCGGCGACGGATCGCCGTTCGCCGCCGCCCCGGCCGTGGCCGCCTGGTCCAAAGCGGAGGCCATGCCGACCAGGGCACCCAGTCCCCTGGCGGTGCGCTCGAGGTTGGTCACCGCGAAGAGCTGCTGCTGTGGTGACAGGCTCCCCCAGTCGCCTGGGAGGGTCAAGGGCCCCAATCCCTCTTGCCGGCGGGCGTTGGCGATCGCGTCCAACGTCGCCCCGACGCATCCGCTCGAGTCGTCGTACTGCGAGCCGGAGCAGCTCGCGAGGAAATTCGGCTGCGGAGCGACGTTGGCCGGCGGGTCCTGAGGTGAGAGCACCCCGCGGGCGGTCGCCGGTTGGGACGGTGTTCGGGGTGGTGCCACATAGCGCGGCACCGCTGTCCCCGGCGGTGCAGGCACAGGCGCAGAGGGCTTTGCCGGGGCGGGGGGAGGCACCGTCGTGCTCGTCGGAAGCGCCTGTGACTTCGAAGGGGAGGAGTCGTCGAACGACGACCGCTCGTGCCCCGAGACGACCGTGACCCTGCCGCTCGAAGGTTCCCCGTCCGCCAGCTGCTTCGGGAGGACCACGACGGTCGCGAGGACACCCAGCGCTGCGACGCCGAGCATGAGTCCCGGTCGTCTCCACATCGGCCCCCCGGGCTCTGCCCTCCAGCCTCTCGAGACGGTGGGCCGCTCGGCCACCCCGGCGGGACCGGCCACACTCTCTGTGGGATCTAGCACACGAAAGGTATCGGCATCCGACCGGCTCACCTGAGCCGAGGAGCACCCTGGGGCCGCGTCCACCCGGCTCTGTCGGGCCGCCGACACTGCCCGGGGTCGTTCGCCCGGCAGGGCCCCTCGGGCAATGATGGTCGCTCGTGTCAGGAGTGCGACGAAGCGAGCCCGCCGGAGGGGCGCCGACCGCGCGCTCGGTGAGCCGGCGGGGGTCTTCGCGTTTCGCCCTGGGCCTGGGTCTAGTCGTCGCCGTCGCGCTGGTCCTGCGGGTGTTCTACGTGCTCGTGGTCACCCGCCACGAGGACACCAAGCTCTACGACTCCCTCTGGTACGAGCTACAAGGTTTCACGCTGTCTCGGGGGCATTTCTTCCCCGTCCTCTTCGGGCACGGACCCGACGCCGCCCACCCGCCCCTCACGGCCATCGCGATCACCCCCGTCACGTATCTCTTCGGGCTCCCCCCGGGCGAGACCCCCCAGCGGCTCACCATGGCCGTGCTCGGGGCGCTCGTCGTGCTGTGCGTCGGCCTCCTGGCGCGCAACCTCGCCGGGCCCCGGGTAGGCCTCGTTGCCGCCGCATTGGCGGCGGTCTACCCGAACATGTGGATCCCGAACGGCATCGTGATGTCAGAGACCCTGACGATGCTCGGGATAGCTCTGGTGTTGATCGCTGCGTACCGCTTGTTGCGATCCCCGGGTTGGGTCATCGCGGCCCTTCTCGGCTTGGGATGTGGAGCGGAGATGATGGTGAGGGCCGAGGCGGTGCTGTTGGTGCCCTTCCTCCTCGTGCCGGTGGTGCTGGCCTGCAAGGGCCTGCGTTGGAGATCGCGCTTCGGGCTCGTCGCGGTCGGCCTGCTGGCCGCGGGTCTCGCCGCGGGCCCCTGGATCGGGCGCAACCTCGTCTCGTTCCGCGACACGACCATCCTCTCGACAGAGATCGGGCCGGTGATGTTGGGGGCGAACTGCCCGCAGACCTACTACGGGCCGAGCCTCGGGGGCTGGAGCCTCGAATGCTCGCTCCGGGTGCGCCCGGCACAGGACGCGTCGGTCGAGTCGACGCGCCAATTCGACGCCGCGAAGACCTACATCTCCCATCACCTGGGCCGGCTCCCGGTCGCCGCCCTCGCGAGGGCGGGAAGGCTGTGGGATCTCTACGAGCCGTTTCAGATGGTGCACGTCGACGTGAACGAGGGCCGGCCGGTCCCCGCCTCTCGCGCCGGGCTCTTCGCGTACTACGCGCTGCTTCCGGCTGCTGTGATCGGCATCGTCGCCATGCGCCGCCGCCGGGTCACGCTGTGGCCGTTGCTGGTGCCGGCGCTCGTGGTGACCCTGTCCTCGATGGTCGGGTTCGGGCAGGTGCGCTTTCGCGCCGAGTTCGAGGTGTCGCTCGTCGTGCTCGCCGCGACGGGCTTCGTGGGCGCCTGGAAGTGGTGCGCCCGACGGCTGTCGCGCGCTCCGACCCCGGCTGTGGCCGCCTCAGCCGACGAACGACTTGATGTCTTTGACGAGCTTGTCCTCGATCTCGATGTTCCAGGCCATCTCGGCCACGTCCACGACCAGGAACAGGTCTGAGATGAGCAAGGTCTCGACCGCCGTCACCGCGAGGTGCTCCAGCCACTTGCCGATCCCGATGCGGACCGTGAAGTCCTGGGGGCTCCCCGAGATCATGATGGTCATCGCGCGGTCCGCTGCGATCACCCCGCGCAGGAAGCCGCCCTTCTTGGCCTGTAGGACCACGCCCTGCTCGCTCGGTGTCGAAGTCTGGGTCGTGAAGCCGTCATTCTTCAGGTACTCCTCGATGTGGGACTGAAGGGCGCCAAGGTCCGTGCCCTTGCCTTCGAAGTGCTCCACTTTCTCGCCGATCATGACGACCTCCTTCGGGTCTCTCGCTCGCCGCAACCTAGTACGAGCCGCTGGTCAGAACCGCTCGTCCTCCTGACAACCTGCTGACAACCTGCTGACGAGCCGCCGACGTAGCCTGGCGACCGGCGAGAACGGCGTGAGGAGCGACATGAGCCCGGTACAGGCGCACGGGAGCAGAAGACCAGGACAATCACCCGGCCCAGGCAAGCCTCGGCCGCCGAGGCGGTACTCGTCCTCAGTCCTCGGTCTCGGCGCCATCGGGGTGGTCGTCGTGATCGTCGTCGCCCTGGTGATCTTGAAGGCGACCAACTCCTCGACCAACTCCTCGACCAGCTCCTCGGCCAGCCCCTCGACGTCTCTCTCCACCACCGGGGAGATATCTGCGCCTACGAGCCTGATCTCCGAGGTGACCGGAGTCTCCTCCTCGGTCGCCCAGGCCGTCGGCCTGCCGTCCTCTGTCACTCCTCCGAGCATGCTCAAGGGACAGCAACCGCTCACCCTCGACGGGAAGCCCGGTGCGGTGTACATCGGCGCCGAGTTCTGCCCCTACTGCGCAGCCGAACGGTGGGCCATCGTGATGGCCTTCTCCAAGTTCGGCACGTTCTCCGGTCTGAAGGAGACGTCATCCTCTCGCTGGGACTATGCCCCGTCCACTGCGACCTTCTCGTTCTACGGCGCCAGCTACTCGAGCAGCCTGCTCACCTTCGAGCCTGTGGAGGCCGAGGGCAACGACACCAACGGAGCCGGCACCCGTCAACCGCTTCAGAAGCTGACCCCGACCCAATCCAACCTGTGGGCCACGTACTCGGCGCGCTTCGGCACCGCAGAGGGCTTCCCCTTCCTCGACATCGACAACAAGGTGTTCGTCATAGGACTGAGCTTCGATCCCACGATCCTGGCGGGGCTCTCGCATTCGGCCATCGCTGCCAAGCTCCAGAACCCCAAAGACCCCGTGACCCAGGCCATCGTCGGATCGTCCAATTACTTGACTGCCGCCATCTGCTCGGTCACCGACCACCAGCCCACCTCGGTGTGCGAGACCACGGCGACCGTGGCCGCCGCCAGGGCCCTAGGGACCGGTTGAGGGACCTCCTGCTCCGATCTTCTTGCCGATGTCCGTCACGTGCAGGTGGATCTCGTCCAAGAGGTCGGTGTTCTTCTTCACCTGCGCGGTCAGGGCGGTGTTCTCTTGGATCAGCGTCTTGATGTCGTCGGTGTTGTGCTCGGTGTGAAGGGCGATCTCCGAGGAGATCGAGTCAGCCCGCTTGGCGGCGATGAGCAGCGCCGCGGCCTGCACTCCGGCCAGCATGGACAGGAACAGGTTCAGCAGGATGTACGGGTACGCGTCGAACGCTTTGTGGTGCAGGACCCGGGCCAGCAGGAGCGTGTTCAGCACCGCCCAGGCGATCATGATGGCGAAGAAGCTGAACACGAAGGGCCATGAACCCATCATGTTGCGCATCCGGTCGGCCGCCCGCTCGCCGAGAGACAGCTCGTCGCCCGATCGCACCCCCGGGTGCTTGTGCCAATGGGTCTCCCAGGCCCGTCCCGCCACGGCGATGATCCTCGCACGGATCCCGGATCGAGGGTCGCACCAGGCATTGTGCGCCGCTCACCCCCACCGGGGCGCAGTTACGACCTGGACCCTCTTGCGTGAAGGTCGCATCTAGACTACGAATTGCCGTTCGCCGCCGACCACCACGAGAAGAAGCACGCCATGGCGCTCGCCACCGCAGGACCACCGGCACCCTCGATGAGACGTCCCCGTCGGATCCGAGATGCGCTCAGCAGAGACGAATGGGCCGCAGTCTCCGCCATGGCGCTCGCGATACTCGGGCTGAACGTACTGGGCTGGGCGATGCTGGCCGCCGCTTTAGGGGGTCACTACCACGTCTCGAAGACAGCGGTCTTCGGCTGGGGAACCGGGATCCTCGCCTACACGCTCGGAATGCGCCACGCCTTCGACGCCGATCACATCGCGGCGATCGACAACACGACCAGAAAGCTCGTCAACGACGACGAGCGCCCCCTCAGCGTGGGGTTCTTCTTCTCACTCGGGCACTCCACGGTGGTCTTCTTGCTCGCACTCCTGCTGAACTTCGGCATCCGAGGACTCGACGGGCAGCTGAGGAACTCGAGCTCCGGCCTCGAGCACACCACGAACATCGTCGGGACCTCGGTCTCGGGGTTCTTCTTGTTCTTGATCGCAGGTCTCAACGTCGTCATCCTTCTCGGGATCGTGCGGATCTTCCGCGAGATGCGCACGGGCCGCTACGACGACGCCGACCTCGAGGCCCAGCTCGACAACCGCGGGCTCATGATGCGCTTCTTAGGGCCGATCGCCCGCCGGGTCGACGCAGCCTGGAAGATGTACCCGGTCGGATTCCTCTTCGGATTGGGATTCGACACCGCCACCGAGGTCGCGCTGCTCGTCATCGCCGGCACCGCGGTCGTGGGCGGACTGCCCTTCTACGCGATCCTCTCGTTGCCGATCCTCTTCGCGGCGGGTATGACCCTGTTCGACACCATGGACGGATGTTTCATGAACTTCGCCTACGACTGGGCGTTCTCCCGCCCGGTCCGGAAGGTCTACTACAACATCGTCATCACGGGGCTGTCGGTGTTCGTGGCGTTTTTCATCGGCGCTGTCGAGGTGCTCGGCCTCGTGGCCGACGACGCCCACCTGAGAGGCGGGTTGTGGTCGTTCACCGAGCGCTTCAACATCAACACGGCCGGGTACTTCATCGTGGCGGTGTTCGTGCTCACCTGGGCGGTGGCGCTGTCGGTATGGCACTTCGGCCGAATCGAACAGAAATGGGGCCTCGACTGACCCCGAGGGCATCGAGCGCTTCGTCACGAGCGCCCGGCTGAACGCTCCGAGCCGCGCTCTACGGAGCCTCTGCACGCATACGGAGTTGATCGACGCAGGTGCTCGCCTCCGCGACGATCTTGTCGAAGCAATCCTCTCCGTTGCGCGCGAGGCAGTAACCGCTTTCCTTGGCGTACTCGTAGGCGATCGTCTGCAGCTCCACCGGCAGGCCCGCCTGAGCTACGTGCATCGCCATCAGGTAATGCGCCTCGCTCTTGCCCGCCCTGGCGACACCACTGGCGTTCTCCATCGTCCCGATGACGTACCCCAAGGTCGCGCCCATGCACACAGGGCCCTCGAAGGCCTCGCGCTCTGTCTCCTCACCGTCGCCCAGCAGATCGACGAGGTAGGCCACGAGCATCGCGAGCACCGAGTCCAGATCCCCGACGCCTTGGACCTTCATCACCTGGTCGTGGGCGGCGGCCGCCAAGGACGAGATCCTGTCTCTCTCGGCTTCGTCGCCCAACAACCCCATCTCGGCCTCGGAGGGAACCGGCGTCGCCCCCGGTACGGGGAAGCGTAGGAACGAATGCACGAGAGCCGCCTCGTGGGATCCTCCGGGCCCGGTCGTCGGCAACGGTCCGGGGTCGACCTCGACCCACTCCTCCATTTCACGAAGTTGCTGTGGCCCCATGATCGCTTCGTCGCTCGGCTCTCGTATCTCCAAGGGAGAATCGACCTGAATCCGGCCTTCCTTGAGCGCAGGCTGGCTCTGCTGCTCTCTCGGTCACGCCTGGCGCTAGCTTCGATCCCGCCGAGACGGGAGGGAGCCGTGCAACTCAGAGCCGTCGTGCCCATCATCGCGATCGCAGGACTCCTCACGGGCTGCTCGGCCGCCGCCTCCCACACTGCATCGCCCTCGAGCAACACGACACGAGCACCCGAGGGTCCTACAGGCACCTACGTGGTGCCTTCGGGCATCCACAAGATCCAGCACGTGATCATCGTGATGCAGGAGAACCGCTCCTTCGACAGCTACTTCGGGACGTTCCCCGGGGCCGACGGGATCCCGACGAGCGGTGGCACACCGACCGTCTGCGTCGCGAACCCCCCCGGTCCGTGCGAGAAGCCCTACCACGACGTCGCCGATGTGAACGGCGGGGGGCCTCACGGCGAAGCCAGTGCGGTCGCCGACGTCGCCCACGGCGCGATGGACGGCTTCATCGGCCAGGCCCTGAAGGCTAAACGCACCTGCAAGACCCCGAACGATCCTGCGTGTGAGGTCCTTCCGGGCTCTACTTCGGACGTGATGGGTTACCACGACGCCTCGGAGATATCGAACTACTGGGCCTACGCGAAGGACTTCGTGCTCGACGACCACATGTTCGAGCCCGTGAAGTCGTGGTCCCTCCCCGACCACCTGTACCTCGTGTCCGGCTGGTCGGCCAAGTGCAAGAACGCGAACCCCTATTCGTGCGTGAACGCGATCGTCGGGCCCTACACCCCGGCGCAAATGGAGAACGCCGTGAGACAAGAGGTCGACACCGGCACCACGGACATCGACATGGCTTGGACGGACATCACGTGGTTGCTCTACCGCGACCGCGTGAGCTGGGCGTACTACGTCCAGACCGGCACACAGCCCGACTGTTCCGACGACTCCGCCGAGACGTGTGCCGAGCCTGCACAGAGCTGGACCACACCGGGTATATGGAACCCCCTGCCCCTGTTCAACGACGTGCAGGACGACCACCAGCTGGCCAACATCAGGTCCTTGAACACCTACTTCTCGGCCGCGAAGGCCGGCACGCTCCCGCAGGTCTCTTGGATCGCCCCTTCGGACGCCGACAGCGAGCACCCTCCCGCGAGCGTGCACCAGGGCCAGGCGTATGTGACCGCGATAGTCAACGCGGCGATGAAGAGCCCCGACTGGGACTCGACGGCGATCTTCTTGTCGTGGGACGACTGGGGAGGCTTCTACGACAACGTCGTACCGCCGACGGTAGACAGCAACGGCTACGGCCTTCGCGTACCTAGCATCGTCGTATCCCCGTATGCGAAGCAGGGGTATGTCGACCACCAGGTTCTCTCGAGCGACGCCTACCTCAAGTTCATAGAGGACGACTTCTTGGGAGGCGCCCGCCTGGACCCCGCGACGGACGGCCGGCCCGACCCTCGGCCCGACGTCCGCGAGGACGCCTCGATCCTGGGCAACCTCGTTAGCGACTTCGACTTCACCCAGGCGCCTCGAGCGCCTGCTCTCCTTCCGACCAACCCGCCGAGCGACTCTCCCACCCTACCCGTGTACTTCTCGGGCCTCCCGCCGTGCGACGGCTGCACGACGGCACCGCCTTCGGTCTCATCACGCCAAGTGCCCGCGCACTGAAGTAGGTACGCTCGCCGGTCCCACTACTCCGTGTTCTCCTCACCTGGCCACCGTGCCGTCACAGGGCGCGGTGCCTGACGCGCGAGCAGGGCGGCCCAGCCCTCTTCGTCCCCGGGGACGATCGGCCGGGGCGGGTCAGCGACCAGGACATGGGGCTCGCCGGTCCGGATCGCGAACACGACCGCCCGAGCTGCCAGCTCGGGCGGGTCACGTGGCATGGCGCGAGCCCCACCGATCATGCGACCTGCCCGAAGCCGCTCGTGGAACTCCGTGGCGGTGACAGAGGGGTACACGACCGACACCGCCACGCCCGAAGGGGCCAGCTCGAGGCGGGCGACCTGGGAGATCATGTTGAGCGCCGCCTTGGTGGCGGAGTAGCCGCCGAGCCCCGGGAACACCCGCAACGAGGTCGCCGAGCTCACGTTCACGATGGCCCCGGCTGACTGCTGCCGCATGACCGGGAGCACAGCCTGCATCCCCACCAGCGGAGCGACCACGTTGAGCTCGAAGACAGCACGCAGGTCAGCCGGGTCGAGCTCCTCGAGCGGGACGTGCAGGCCCTGCCCGGCGTTGTTCACGAGGACGTCGACCCTGCCATAGGTCTCTACGGTCTGGGCGACCAGCTGCTGGATCTGGCCGGGGACGGTGACATCGGTCGTGACGGGCAGCGAGCCCGGCAGCTCGACGGCGAGGTCCGCCAGACGTTCAGTCCGTCGTGCAGCCAGCACTACCCGCGCCCCGAGCTCGTTAAGCAGGCGGGCGCTCGCCGCTCCGATCCCCGAAGATGCTCCGGTGACGATGCAGACCGCTCCGTCGATGTCCATCGTCTACGCGTCTACTACAAAACCGGAGTCCTCTACTCCCTGGGGCGTATCTTCCCGAGGCGGAGCGGCATCAGCCGGCGCAACCCGAGATGCTTCCGTGCGGCAAGCAGTTGTCGGGGTTGTTCCCGCTGATGGAAGTGGACGCAAGCGACACCACACCGCCGACGTTAAATATTCCACCTCCACCCAAGGCGGCGCTGTTGGCGGTCACCTGGCTGTGATTCAGCGTAAGCATGCCCCCTGGCAGTGGCATCTTGGGCGAAGGCAACCCATTAGCGATTCCACCTCCGACACCACCCGCGCTGTTGCTGTTCACTTGGCTGTTGTTGATCGTGAGGACGCCACTGTTCGTTGCGCCGGTGAGGGCGCCGATGTCGGCGTTGAAGATTCCACCGCCCGAGGCGACACCGCCCGTCCCGGTGGCCATGTTGCCATTCACCTCGGACTTGTTGATGGTCATCGACCCGTGGTTCACAATGCCGGCACCGCTGGTGGTGGTCGCCGTGTTGTCATCGACCTCGGTGCTGTTCAGGACAGCGTTGCCGCCATTGGCGATGCCACCCGCCGCGATCGGAGGGCCCCCTCCCGGTAGTGGGACGAGCGCGGTCGCCGTGTTCCCGTTCACCTGGCTCTTGTTGAGGGTGAGCTGGGCGGTACCGGGGGGTGGACCGCCAGGACCACCACCCGCGCCGTTGCCGCTGGAGATGCCGCCACCGTTCAAGGCGCTGTTCTCGTTCACTTGGCTGCTGTTGAGCGTGACCACGCCGGCGAGGTTCTGGATGCCGCCGCCGCCGGCGTTGGGTGCGGTGTTCTCGTTCACCTGGCTGTTGTTGAGGGTGAGCGAGCTGGTGGGACCGGGCGCACCGACGTAATTGCCGCTGGCGATGCCGCCGCCGGCCGGGCCGCCGGCGAAGTTGTCCGTCACTTGGCTGCTATTGAGCGTGGCCGTGCCCTGGACGTTGACGATGCCACCACCGACGCCATCGCCGTTGCCGGTCCCTGGGCTGTTGTTCTCGGTCACCTGGCTGTTGTTGAGGGTGAGCGTGCCGGTGCCGTTGGGACCGAAGGTGCCGCTGGCGATGCCGCCGCCGGCCGTCACGGCGGAGTTGCCCGTCACCAAGCTGTGATTCAGCGTGACCCTGCCGCCGCTGTTGAAGATGCCTCCGCCGAAGTCGAGGGCGGACCCACCGGTGATGGTTACGTTTTGAAGCGTGAGGCTCCCACCCGGGCCGTCGACTTCGAAGATACGGAAGTCCGTGCTGTTCCCGCTGATCGTGGCGCCGTTACCGTTCACGGCGATCCCCGTCGTGACCACGGGCAGGCCGTCTTCGGAGGTAAGCGATATGGGAGAGGTGAGCGTGTAGTTGCACCCCGGGGTCAGGTTGATGGACCCGCCGCCGCTGATAGCGGCGATGAGTGCCGAGGTCGCGCAGGGCACAGACCCGCGTGGGGAGGCGTAGGCGGCCGTGGCCGGGGCGACCGTTAGGACCAAGAGCGCTGCACCGGTCCCGAACACCAACTTCACGAGCTTGGTCATCTTCATCTGTGCCCTCCGGGAGACGAAAGTTCCGGGCACACTGTCATCGTCTCGGAGGCAAGTCAACGGCTTGTCACTGGAATTGGGAGACCATTGAGCATTCGAATTGGGGAGCCATTGAGCAGATCATTGTCCTTCACGTTCTCAATGGCAGGACATCACCCCGGACAGGCTGAGGGGGTCCCCCCCTGGAGGACCCCCTCAGCCTGGCTAGCTGCTTCGGCACGGTCCTTTCGGATCGCCTCCGCCAGGCCCGAAGCAGTGTCACAGCCGATCTGTTGTGCGTCGTCCTAGGAGACGGCCGAGAGGCCAGACTGCGACGGATGCGCCCAGTAGGAGCGCGCCCTAGGCGTCGGGATCACCGGTGGCGGTTCGAGTACCGCGTCATCGGACGTGCCCATGAAGACGTCGGGCGGCTTCGGGTTGGTGAGGAGGTGAAGTCTCCTCGTCTGTCGCTTTGATCCCTTCATGTTCCCCCCTGGGTTCATGGCTTCGCTAGAACCCAGACCTCGCTAGTTCTCTTCAATGGCGATTTGGGTTCGTTTCTTAGTTTCCACTGCTCTCGTCGGCTCCATCACTCTCAGTGTCAATTGTACGTAGTTGAAGACGCCGATACTCCGCAAGGAGTCGCTGCAAATTCCGGGTTGACTGGGTGCCGATCACGCCTAGCTTGGCAAGTTCTCGAACGATGCCTTCAGCACCCCCGCCCTCGTCCCATTGGGCTGTGACGGCGAGCTGCTCCTCAAGTTCGGCGAGTTGCGCGCGGGCCCAGTCTTGTGCTGCCTGGACGTCCTCGCCGAAGTGGTGGGTGATGGTCACTTGCAACGCTTGCGGCGGGTACATAGACCCTGTGTGTGGACGTGACGGCTTGGACCAAGGATCAGTGCGGCTGTTGATGAAGTCCACCAATTTGTATCGCCAACTGCCGGGGCTCTCGCGGTCGGGGTTGTCGAGGTAATCGACAAGATCCGCGGCTGTCGCCACCTGTTGCTTCAAGTCGTCGTACTCGCGCGACGTCAGGGCTCCCGCCGCGCTGAGAACGGTGCCTTCGACGCGTTCGAGCCGGACCCCTCGGAGCAGTTCGCTTGCAATGCGGCCAGCAAACTGCTTCTCAAGTGAATCGCGAGGCTCAAGGTCTGATGTGATCGCGGCCACGAACTCATGGACCTCCTCGGGGTCTTCGGCGAATGGACCGCGCTGGATCGGCTGAGGTTTCTGTTGGTACAGACCGTGGGTTGTGGCGTTCTTCGAGCTGAGTGTCTTGCCTTCAGGGGTCTTCGGGCCAGTTGACCTCGTGGCGTTGGCGGCATTTGAAGCACGCTTGCGCTCGCTGGTCTTCCTGGTCCTCGGCACCTCATCTACCGAAGCCGGCGGAGAAGTGGGTTGAGCACCTACCGTCGCGTCGGGATCAAAGTTCGGGTCGACGATGTAATCAAGCGGGACGCTTTCCAATCGAGGGCCTCCTTGTTCACATTTTTCGGCTTCAGGAGGATTAATCGGACGATGCGGCCCTCAACCTCTGGGTGCTGGCAACATTTCTTCTTTACAGCTACTCACGGCGTGCGATTCACCACGGACCGTCACTATTCGCCCAGTTCGAGCTTGAAGAGCAGGTGGACATCCACGTCGTCCAGGACCTGCCCGGCCATTCCAACATCGCCACCACGACGCGGTACCTGCATCTCTCAGACACCGATCTGGCCGACGCCGTCGACCGGGCGTTCCCGGAGACCAGTAGCGAAATAGCGAACTGGGCGGTAGACCTGAACGGCGTTGAGGAGGCTTCCTACCGGTTCCGTCGGATTTCGGGGTACATACCCAACTGCAACTCCAACGCCTGCAGGTAGACGCGGTCGCCCCTCGACAGCGCCACGTCCTCTCCTTCTTCGCCGTGAAGCAGGAAGTCGGCGTCTTGCTCCAAGTCCTCCAGGTCACCGGTGCCGTAAGCGACCACGAACGCCGGGACCAGGCTGTACCAGTCTGCCCAGTCCTCCATCCATGATGTAGAGGGTGTAATGGGGTCAAGTCCTGAGCGTCCTGTAAATCGTCGGCGTCCCGCGCCTCATGCCGCTGTGCGCTCGGTGGTTCTCCTTCTTCTTGGGGTTGCATGATCTTCGGCGGGCGGGGGGTCGAGGCCGAGCT
>Ga0187880_1000074_pt1 | contig 82239 bp, 84 predicted proteins | sample June2016WEW_19_4_FD_132998 | JGI IMG/M metagenome (GOLD analysis project Ga0187880, IMG submission 132998) | Peatland microbial communities from SPRUCE experiment site at the Marcell Experimental Forest, Minnesota, USA - June2016WEW_19_40 | ecosystem: Environmental > Terrestrial > Soil >... | reverse complement strand
GGTTGGTCAGGCGGCCGCGAGGCTGCCGAGCGGCAGGTCTCTGCCGTGACCAGGCTGTCGCGGCGTCCCTTGACGGGTTCCGCCGGGACCTTCCAAACTGGGAGAGGCAGGGCACATGTCTGGACGGCCCGAAGGGCCACCGCTCTGCGTGGGGGCGTGCGCATCAGCCCGCGCGTGCCAGGCCCGGCCAACTGCTCTGCTGCGGAGCTGTGGTCGCCCCGCTACTCACCCCACCCCTCGCTCTCCCGGAAGGAGAAGTGAGCATCCTCGGTCACGATCAGGTGGTCGAGCAGAGGCACACCGATCAGCTCGCAGGCCTGGCGAAGCACTGCGGTGACCTGGCGGTCCGCCCGGCTCGGGCTCAGCTCGCCGCTGGGGTGGCAGTGAGCGACGACCAGGGCGGCCGCATTCACGGCCAGGGCGGGCACGAGGATGTCGCGGGGGGTCAGGCGTGCCGCGTTGAGCGTGCCACGGACGATCTCCGCGTACCCGGTGATGCGGTGGCGGGCGTCGAGGAAGAGGGCGAGGACCACCTCGCTGATCTGGCCTCCGATCACGTGCTGGGCGATGGCGACGGCGTCGCGCGGGGTGGTGACCCCGGCTCCCGTCGGGTACGCGGGCTCGACCTCACGCACCACCTGGAAGCTGTAGCGGTGAGTGGTGACCCGGATGCCGGCCGCCATCAGATGGACCTCCACGGGCGGGCGCTGCGCAGCGCCGCCTCAAGGCGGGCTCTCGAGTCCGCTCGGGCGACGGCGTCGGTGATGAGCTGGGCAACCTCGCGGGCGCGCTGGTAGCGGGCGATCGTCCCTGCCTCGGCATCGTCGGGGAGGGTCTGAGTGCAGCGGCGTTCGCCGGCGGCGGTGAAACTGGCCATGGTCTGTCCCTCCAGTGGGTCTCGTGGCGGCCTTGTCGGCCGCGCCACAGGAAGGGCCCGGGGTTCCGCAGACCCGGAGGGAGGCTGAAGGCCAGCGTCAGCGGTGCCCGGAGGGGCGGCGGGTTCTCGGGCACGGTGGCCTGAGCGGCCGGCGGCCACGAACGCCCGGGGCTCACCCCTCGGCTGTCACCGCATGCCCTGCAACGCGTCTCGCTGAAGGCGGGCAGGAGGGCGCCCGCCAGACCGCCCGCCGGCTGCGCCGATCCAGAGGGCAGAGCGCTCGAGGAGCTTGAGGTGCGCGGATCCATCCACTCCGCCGACGGTAGACTGGCGGCGCCGCGCAGGGCATGAGGGCACACCATGACCACACATCGCACACAGGCGACGAACGAGGATCTCGACGCAGGCTGGCGACGCTACGCCACGGCGCTCCTCCACTCCATGGAGGATGTCCGCGCCGAGACCGCTGAGGATGTCCACCCCATGCTGATGGAGACCGCCGACTACTGGCTGTCGCTAGGGCTCGCCATCGGCACCGAGCAACCCGAGATGGCGAGTCGCTTGCTCCGCCTCATCGAGACGGACGAGCCCGAGCTGGTGGAGCTGACCGCGGACGCCCAGCACTTCGTGGCGGAGGCGCTGGGGTGAGGGGGCGCGGGCTGGTTTCCAACCTCTACCGCGCCGCGCGGATGGCCAACGACGTCTCGACCCTGGCGTCAGGGAATCCCCACCGCATCGCCCGGCGGGCCAAGAACAAGATCATCGGACGAGCGGCGGCGCGAGCCGGCGTCTGGCGGGCGCTCTGGCGCTGAGCTCAGCCGGGGTGCGCCGGTAGTCTCCGGTCGAGGACCCCCGCCACTTCACGAACCTTATCGACGGGGCACGGGGGAGAGGCGCTCACCCCTCCCCCGCCGCCCTGCGGCCTCAGTTGGCGGTGGGCCTCTCCGGAGTGTGCATCCGGAAGTACCGGGCGAGGTAGCCGGAGAGGGCGATGCCAGTCTCCTGCTGCCTGGCCGCGGGCCAGCTCCTCGCCACCCGGGTGACCGCGTTCGCCACCGACCAAGCGCTCCGCGGCAGGACGTCACTGAAGCCTCGCTCGCGGTCCTCGGCGCTCGCCATCTCCTCGGGAGTGAAGTACCAGCCGTGGACCTTGCTGAGCTGATCCGAAGCGATCACCCGGCCGTCGAGGGCCAGGTCGTAGAGGAGGACCTTCGCCTCCGCGTCGGTGAGCTCGGTGTTGCGCAGCCGATCCACCAGCTGGACCAGGTCGCGGTACGAGTGGAAGGTGCGATCCAGTCCCCGGTCGACCTCGGCCACGAGCTCGAGCCCGGTCGTGTGCTTTCGCCGCAAGAGCCTGTCGCCGCCTGAGAAGGCCATGTTGTCGCACACGAACACTCGCAGCCCGGCGATCACCCCGAGCGCGAAGGCCTGGTCGTTGGCGTGACGCAGGCCGACCGCCATCCCTCCCTCCAGACTCTCCACCAGCGGGGCTCCGGTGGTGGGCAGCAGGTCCAGAGTGCCGAAGAGGCGCGCGTTCTCGTGGCTCACCGAATACTGCTCGCGCACCACGGCGTATCCGCGGTCGGAGAAGGCCTGCTTGACGGTGCTGACCAGCTCGATGTGGGGCACGGGCCGGTGGTGCGGGCCCATCGGCTCACCGGCGGGAATGCCGGCGAGTTCGTCCAGGTTGACCAGGCGCGAGGACGAGTGACTGAGCATGGCCTCGGGGCGCGGGCAGTCGGCTGTAAGCGGTGCCATGGCGGTTCCTCCTGTGGCGGGTTTCGTGGTGGCCTCGTCGGCCGCGCCACGGGGAAGCCCGAGGTTCCGCGGCCCCGGAGGGAGGCCGCAGGCCAGCGAAGCGGTGCCCGGAGAGGCCGCGGGTTCGCGGGCATCGTGGCCTCAGCGGCCGGCGGCCACGAAACCCCGCTCAGGAGCCCGCTCGATCATCCCGCCAGACCAGACAGCGGCCCGTGTCGCTGATCGCAGCTGCCCTGATCGGCCTGGTGGTCATCCGGCCCCGCGCGGTCGGCGACGGCACCATCGGGTTCCTCGTCCTCACCCAGCGCGACCAGAGGGCCTCGGGCGTCGACCGCCCTCGGGCGGTGCGCGTTCGGGGATGGAGTACGGTAGTCGCGGGCTCAGCTCGGCGCTTCAGCTGGACAGATCTGACAGCCCGCTTCGTCTGGCCGTCCACTCATCTGTCACGCGCTTGGCTAACCCAACGTCCCCACCAATGAGCTCGGCATTGCGTGCCACCACCAACCTGTTGAGCTCCTCGATGCCGCCGGCGTTCCCGGTTACCAGCTGGGTGTGCAACCAGACGCTGAAGGATGCGATGAGCTCGCCGTGTAGCCGCACAACCGCTCGCAGAACTACCCCGTCGCCCTGACCCTTGACGTAGGTTCGTGAGCCCGCCGACCATCCCTTCCACTCCAGCAACTCTGCAACGCTCAACTGAACCTCGCTAGCCATGCTCTGTCCTGCGGTGTTGACATTCTGAATGCTGAGCGTGTGGCCAACAAGCGGCAACACGCGATGCAGTGTGAAGTTGCGCAATCCAACCATGAAGTCAACCTCAGGGTGCTGTCGCAACGCCGCCTTACGCCGCTCGTACTCCTCAGCAAGCGGGTCCGACCGTCCACGCATGACCCGTCGGACGTGATCGACCAAGCTCGTCGTGCTCGCGAGGTAGTTGTGCAGCCTCTGAGTAACGAGCGCTTGGAACCGCTCCCTGACGACGGGTGGGCGGACATTCTGGACGAGCTCGATCGCGAGTTGTTCGTCGGTTGCCGCTTGTTCAAGCAGCGCGAGGAGTTCCCGCAAGTTCGGGAGGAAGACGGCTTCGATGCTCCTCTGGAGAGCGAGGCACTCGCGATAGACATGGTAGGCGGGGTGCTCGGCGAGCAGGCGTTCCGCCTCGCGTAAGCGGCTTCCGGCCTCTGACCTGGTCACGCTCGCAATCCGGGTCACCTCAGATTCCTTCTCCGTCGGCACCTCGGCGCGTCCCACGCGTCCCGTCCGATGGGGGCCTGCACTCCCCGCAAGGATACGGCTGCCGACGACGCTGGGCCCCGGTGGCTGCGGAGAGCGCTCACATGGGCTGCCCATCACGCAGGAACCCGGACGCGGATGTGGGTGATCGGTGAGCCGCGGAAGCGCACGGCGACGACAAGCGGCTCCACGTAGCTGGCCTCTACCACAACCGAGCCAGGGATCGAGTAGCGCATGGGGGGTCTCCTGACGGAGGGCGGGTTGACGCCCGCGCGCCGGGATCGGGCGCAGGAGGGCGGAGGGCCGCTCAGGCGGCCCCCTCCACAGCGGGTTCCTCAGCCGCCTCGCCGGCTGCCACGAGGCGCCGGCCGAGGAGCTGGAATCCCTCGACCACCAGGTCCACCTGCTTGACGCGGTGGCCGTCGATCTCGCGCATCCGGGTGGCTATGCGGCCCTCGACGTAGAGCTCGCGGCCCTTGCCGCCGTACTGCGCCAGGGTCTCGGCAGCGCCCTGCCAGGCGACCAGGTCGAGGAATGTGGTGACGCCCGCAGCCGTCGTGGAGAGGCCGAAGTTCAGGACGGGCTTGCCGGTCGCGGTGTACCGGAGCTCGCCGGGGGCAGTCATCCGACCAACGAGATGAAAGTGGTTGACGCCGAAGGGGCGGGCCTTGGGTGGGCCGGTCTCGGCGATGACGTCGGCGACGCTCTGCACAGGGTTCTGCTTTCGGGCCATGGTCGTGTCCTCCAGTGGGGAGCGATTGCGTGGCGTCCGATAAGCGGCGCGCATGAGGCCGAGCGGAAACCCCTCGCCGGAGGCGACTCGCCTTGGGGGTTGCAGCGAGGCCGCGCGCTGCTGGGATGCCACCTGAGCGATCACCTCCCACGTCACGGAGGACAACCCCTCGTGCTCCGAAAGCCCTGATGCAGTGGCGGGCTCACCGCCTCGGGGCACCGGCCTGCCACGGCCACGCCGACGCGCGTCTTAGAGGATTCAGATTGGCCTGATTCAGCCCTTTGCCGGGCTCAAGGGCAAGACGGGGTCCCTCCGATCGGTTGGCCCAACCTAGTTGATGCCGGCCAGATACTCAGAGACAGCCGCAGACCCGTCGAAGTAGTTGGCGTGCGTGAGCTTCACCGTGTCGACGGAATCCGAGCCGATCAGCACGATCTCCACGGCGCTGTTCCCGCCCGCTTCCTCAACGCGACGCTCGCGGTGGTTCCTCCAACAACCTCGGCGCGCCGGGTCTGCTACCTTAGATGGCTCCGAACGTAGGTTCGCGGCTTCGTGGTTGTGCTAGGGGTTCGATTCATGGAGGCGCCAGGCTCCACCGGACAGGTACTCCACGAGGTGGTGGTCGACCGCCCCCACAACCCACCGAATCTCGTCCAGATCGACCCGCGCGCTCGCGTTTGGGTGTGCGGTGATGAGTCTGGCCAGCTTGGCCTCCCCGGCAGCAAGCACTTTGTCGTCACGACGGTCACCATCAAGGACTGGCGTATCACACGCCGCCTCGCTGAACTCAAGCTCACGTTGCGCCGTCGAACGGGCGGCCATCGCATCGGGTCGGTCTTCAGCGCGAAGAACGACACTATGACCACGCGCAGCGCAGTATTCGATCTCCTCCGTCGAGAAGACATCGACATCGAGGCAAGCTACATCACCAAGAGTGAGCTGCCACCCCAGATATGGCAGCACCCGCGGGAGCTGTACGCGAGCCTCTGGTTCGACCACCTACTGCATGCGCTACCAAGCGCGTTGGCGCCGGCGAATCGAGTAAAGCTGCTGATCGCAGATTTCGCGTCGGCTAGCGACAATGAGGCTTTCACGGTCGCGTACGGAGGAGCCGCCGGTATAGCCTGGCATCCCTTTGCGATGGAGCACCTTCGGCCGGATAGCACGGGACGCCTACAGATCATCTCACCGGTGTCCGTCCTCATGAAACAGCTTCCGGATATCCGGTTCAGCACCGAGCCCGCCGCCAAACAGCGATTGTTACAGGTTGCTGATTATGCATCATGGGCGATACAGCGCTGGTTAGAGCGTGGTGACGACGAGGGCCTGTCGCCCTTGCGGGCGAAAGTCTCAGCCATACGGAAGGTAACCCTCACCCGCGCCGAAGAGTGCACACCGGGCCGCGGTCGGCTGCGTTCACAGCGCATGTTCGGATCGCCCTTTGGCGACTGGCAGGCATGGTTCCAGTATGACAGCGGGCCCAAGCACTCGGGTCAAGCGGACTGCGCCGTCGAGGCCGCCGTCCGTTGCAACGATCCCGAACAAGCGCTGCGATTCTTCCGCCATGTTGTCTTCGGTCAACACATCGCGAGTCGTCGCGACACCCTTCGCCGATACCTGTGGTACCTGCACGGGGTTCTGCCATTGGAACAACGACCATTGGTCCGGTCGATGCTCGGCCGCGTCATCGCAACCCTCGTTAATACCGAACTCGAACCGGACCGCCGGATCCTCGAGGGGGCCGCTGGTCTCCTCACGCTCTGCCCACCTCCCGCGCTTGAGGACACGCATGTTGCAGTTGAGGAGGCGGAGGCAGGTGAGCAGTTGTGCGCGCGACTCCTGCGGGACATACCCGGCTTAGGCCCGCTTGCCGAAATGCGTGTCAACTTCACCTACCGCCGTGCCCTGGCGTACGCCAAGCTGGGCGAACACCGCGCAGCGCGTCTTGCTTACGCAGAGGTTGTGCGTCGCACCCTGAGAGCGCCGGATGTGCGCATGCGAGCTATTGGCGTTGGGGCGCGGGTGAACCTGCTGACCTTGCTCCCCATTTCGCCATTCGTCGAAGAAACGCTCGATGGCGTTATCACCGAGCTGCGTCCTGAGAAGGACTCGCTTCTCGCTGAGCCTTTCTGCGGCGCAAGTCTTAGCCTGGCCGCAATTCGGTTCATGCAGGGGCGACGAGGCGAAGGAGAGGACTTGGTGCGCGGTGCGCTGCGTCGAGCGCAAGGCACCCAGCAACCTTGGGTTCCTCAATGCATTGAGCGCGCCAAGCTGCTGCGAGATGCCGTGGATGCGGGCGGTCTCCCGAGCGATCCGATGGGAGCATCCGGCGCTCCGGCGCTGTGACTCGACGGCGATGTTCTGCCTTGACTAGTCCCCCGAGCCACCCCGTCGTGAACTTCCGCGCCTACCGACGACTCAGCGGGGCGCACGCTGGCCAACAATGTCGTTGTCGGTTCGTCCTTCGTGGGAACAGCTGCGCCGCCACCTCTTGATTTAGCCGGGCGCCTGCCTCACGTCCACGAGATAGCCATCCACTACTGGGCGGAAGATACGGTAGTGAGATAACAGCCCGCCGGGGTTGCGCAAGTCCTTGGCGTACGTAGCATGGCCACTGACTCCGACAGGGGAGGTCAAGCGCCATATGACTACGCCACGATGTGCGTTGTTGGCAGCAAACCATTCCATCTCTTCTGGTTCCCTGGAGAAGATCTGAATCAAACCAAGATGCTGCTCCAGGTACGCCAAGTCTTCCTGGTGTGGTAGCTCCCTGAATTGCTCCCATTCCCATGAAGCTGGCTCCCATCCGAAGAGCTGGCAGAAGCTATCTCGAATGCACCACGAGTCTCCCGGTAGGCCCGGCGCATGTCCGCCGCCGGAATGCCTCCACACGAAGCCGCGCATGGTGGGCTGGATCGTCCGAGCAAACGCGGCGTCGTGCTCTAGGGCATCCCACTCGGCACCCACATGGTGATTCTACTCATGGACAACCGATGGCTGACAGTTCACGAGACCGTGAGCCGCGCCTTCCAGGTCGTGGAGCCCCGCTTCGCCTTTAGGGGGACGCCGCCCTCAGTGCGCACCCGGAATACCACGACGCGGACGGTTCGGCTCTTCTCGCGGCGAGGGAACCTACACTTCCCGTGTGGCCGATCCCTCGCCAGCCCGCCGCGAGGCCCTCACCGTCGCTCAGCTGGAGGCCAGGCTTCCCGAGTTCGAAAGCGCCATCCGAGCCCAGGGTCTCCGGGAAAAGACCATCGCCTCGTACGTCGGCTACAGCCGGTTCTTTCTCCGATGGCTTGCCGCCGAGGGCACCCCCGAACGCTGGGTGGCTCAGAGGGACCGCCAGAGAACGCGGCGCGTCCTGGGCGATCTCGCCCACCGGGTGGATGAGGGCGAGATCCGCGCTGCCCTCGACGCGTATCACGCGGCCACCAAGTCCGAGGCGGCGTTCGGTGCCCTGACGGCGGTCACGGGCGGGTTCGCCGACCTGGGTCGCGAGGATCACCGCGACGCTGTTCTCGCCTGGCTGTGGGCCTGGCGCTGCCGCCACCTCCGCCGTGAGGACCACGACCTGACCAGCCGTGCGCTGGGCGAGTGGTGGGAGGCCTTCTCACCCCGCCTGCCACCGATCGCGGTCGACCTGACAGCGCTGCAGGAGGTCGATCTCGTCGAGGTGGAGCGGTCATACGACGCTCTCGCAGGCGCGGTGGCCGCGCGCTCGGGCGCCCCCTCGCGCCGTGCCGACCCAACTCTCGGGGACACGGCGGCCAGTGAGGTGCTGGTCGCGGTACGTCCCCAGCTTTTCGTCTCCTGGCACCGACCGGTCCGCGACGGATTGGGCTGGTGGGATGGGAGCGGCGCCCACTACGTCGAGCTGCTCTCCGCAGTCGCCGCGTCCCTGGCCGGGCTGGCCGATCGCCTCGGCACCTCAGCCACGGCGTTGCCCGTACGCCTCGGCCGGCCCGACATGTCGCCCGCACAGATCGCCGACGCGTATCTGTGGGTCACGGTGACGCGCCGCCTGGAGCTCACCAGGGAATTCGGTCGACGCGCGACGACAGCGCCCGCGGACTGATGGCCGCCCGCCTGACGTGCGCACGCGCGGACCCCACAGCGCACGCACCGCCGCTCCAACCGCCTTCCAGCTGTGGGAGTGGACTGACCGAGTGCCCCTCCCACCTCGGCGCGTGAGCGGCCCGCTCACCGCAGCGGACGCCGCGCGCAGCTTCGATGTGGAGCTCCGGGTCGTCCAGCGCGCGCTGCGCAAGGGCTACCTGCAGGGCGAGAAGCGGGGCAACGCCTGGCTGATCCCAGAGGCCGTCCTCGTGGAGCTCGCGTCCGCGGGCCCTGACCCCTTTGGAGGGACGGCGACGTCGCATCCGGCGGCGTGGATGCCCGGCTTCATCAGTGCCGCTGACGCCGCCCGCGAGCTGGGTGTCACCGCCGGTTACGTCGGGACCCTGGTCCGTCTTGGCCGTCTCGAGGCCCGGCGGGTGGGCGTGTGGCTCGCCGTCAGCGAGGCGAGCCTGGCTCGCTGTGCGGAGCGACGGAGGCCCGTCGAGGAGGATCCGGCGAGCGCGGAGATCCGCCGACTGATCCTGGATGGCATCTGCCCCTGGTGTGGTCGGACAAATCTCCTGGTTCCCGCCCGCCACGTGACGTCCCGCCACGGCATCGATCGCCGGGAGCTCTGCCGCCTCATGGGCGTGCGAGCCCGGACTCCCATCTGCGCTGCGGAGCACACGGAGCGACGGCACCAGCGCAACCTGCGTCCAGAGCGTCTCGCCCAGCTCCGGACCCTCACGCCGTGGAAGGACACGGCGGGGACCCGCCGGCCGGCCCCGACAACCCGTCCCACCATCCCTCGTCCGGGGCCCGTGCCATCGCCGCCGGCCTCCGGGCGCAAGCGCATCGACCTCTCACAGAGGCAGCGCATGGTCTCCCGGCGGGAGGCCGGGCTGACCTTCCAGGCGATCGCCGATGAGGAGGGCGTCAGCGAGGTGACGGTGCTCCGGATCTGCCGCGGGCACCGCTGAAGCAGCGGCACGTCCGACGGCCCCGAGCCAGCGGTCTGACGGTGGCACGGTGACGGGCTCGTGGCCATGGCGTCCCCGAGCCGGCTCGCGCTGCCGTTGCCTGAGCAGCGAGCCAGTACAAGCCAATTCAACCGTGGCTCATTCGACGCGCTCAACGCCAGTCACTCATGACGCTGCCCAGTGCCAGGTTCTGTCGTGTTTCGGTGACATCGGCGTGGCGCTTCACAGGCGGGGAGCCGCGGTCAGGGTTGCCTTGGCAGCGGGCGAGCAGGGCGAGTAGGCTCGGCCTGTGGGACTGGGAGTGCGGATCGACAGCTTCTCCTTCGGCTCCATCCGGATCGACGGTCACACCTATCACCACGATGTGGTCATCGACCGAGGCCGGGTCCGGGAGCGCCGGAAGGGCCCGTCGAAGCGCCATCGCGAGAGCTTCGGCCACACGCCGCTGTCAGCGGAGGAAGAGATCCCGTGGGGCTGCCGGAGGCTGGTGATCGGAACCGGGGCCGCTGACGCGCTGCCGGTGATGGAGGCGGTGAGGAATGAAGCTCGTCGCCGCCATGTGGAGCTGGTGACGGTGCCGACCAAGCGGGCCATCCAGCTTCTCGCCGGCGACGCCAAGGACACCAATGCCATCCTTCACGTCACCTGCTGAGACCATTGGAGCAGGATTGCCGCGATCAGCCATGGGCGGCCGCAGGATCACTGTCTGGTTCAGCATCGCTCCAGACGATGGGTCCGGCTCCTATTCCAAGCACATGGCCGCAGCGCTTCGAGTAATCAGGCAAAGCCGCCTGAAACACCCTGCCCACAGCCCAGTAGAGAGCGGCTATTTGGCCAGCGAGTCTTCCAGGTTATCGAGCCAGAGGGCATAGGCCCAGTCGTGGCGGTTGCAGCGGTTAGCCTGCTCCTCGCGCCCCTTATCGTGAGGCGGAGGTTCCGGGCAGTAAGGGTCGTCGGTGACGAGTGTGTCCTCGGTGATCGGCTTCTTGGCCACGAGCCGCAGAGTACCAGACCACTCGGGGGACCATGGGCACGGCCTGATACAGGCCACCCCGCTTCCCACCTCCATGCCGCGAGCGCCGGGTTCCATGGCCCGTCACCCACTGCCGGTCGACGGAGCAGTCGGCAGTTCCTGGAAGAGCCGGGCCAGCTCCAGGTAGGCATCGGCCCAGGTGACATCCCAGGTGTCCGCAGATCCGCCGTGGCTGGCTATATAGTTCGCGTGGGTGGTCGCTGCCTGCTGGAAGTACGTGATGTCGGTGGTTGGTCGAGGCGCTGGCGGGACCGTGCCGGCGCAGACACCCTGCGCGTCCTGTAGTGCGTTTTCCCAATTCGCCGCCGACCACTGGTAGTACGTGTACGTCGACGAGCCCACCGGGTTCTGGGCAGCGTCCCAGAGGTCCGCGCCGCGGTCGGCTGTGAGCGTGTCGATCGCCCAATCGCATTCGGACACGGTCCATAACACAGGTGGCAGCACTGTGGTCACGGGTCTGAGCGTCAATACCGTCTGATAGTTGCTGTAGGCCGGGTTGGCGAAGCTACCTGTATCATCGGCCAACTCCGCGGTTGCGGCCGTCAGCGCAGCCCCAGGTGGGTAGGGAGCTGTGATGACCCAGACCGCCATGGGGTCCGTGCTCGGTGTCGGAGTCATGGCGCTCCTGGGAGGGCTGACGCACCCAGCGGTAGGATAATCCTGCTGGCCGCAAGGGTCGGAGGTAGTCGTCGATGACGGCCCGGTCGTCGGCCCCGCCGACGCTGTCGATGTCGCTCCGAACCAGCGCTGAACCGTGTGGACTGCAGAGGTGACGTCGGGCAAACGACCAGCGCTAGCCTCGATCGCGACTCCGCCCACGACCGCCCCACACGCGAAGGCGCAGAGAATGGCGCAGCCGTTACGACTCATCCGGCTCACCTCCCAGGTTCACGGAACCCACACTCCCCATAGCGACGGCGGGCGACCATGTGAGGCGTCACGGGTGCCGGTCCACCCTCCGAGACAAGGCACTGCCATCACCGTCCTCCCAGGTCGGTGCCGTCCTCGTCCTCGCATGTGTCCACCCCCGGCTCTGGACTGCGTAGGGTGAGCGGGCACGGCTCAGCATCTCGCAGCAGCTGACCGAGCATGGCGAGGTGATCCTGGATGTTGACGTGCCGCACCGTCTCCCGATCGGCAGCGAAGTCCCACATCGAGGCCCGAGCCTCGTCGCTGAGGCCTTGTGGCTGGCTCGCCTCGATGGCGTGACCAACGAGCATGAAGTTCACGGCCATGGAGTAAGTGGCCTCGAAACCCGCATCGATCAGCACCTGCCACGCCTTGCGCACGCACGCGTCGACGGCGGAGTGCAACACGACGGTCCTCCGGATGGTCTCCGTCGCCATCAGGGCGCCTCCGCAGTGGTCCGGTAGAGTCGACTCCACGAGCGGTCCTCTCGCGTCGGGGATCCGTGCCCACCCCGGGACCAGCGCCAGGAGAGTCGCGACCACCAGGGCCGCGCCGCCGCGATCAGCGCATCGGCCGTGAGCACGCTGAGGCTCGCGACCACGACCTTCGGGTAGACGCCTAGCGATGACGAGACCGCGAGCCCTATCCCGATGGCACCGGCGCGCCAGAGCGGCGCCGCTCTGTCCTGGCCGCGCCAGGCCCCCACCAGGAGGCAGCTGCCGAGTAGCACCACCACGGTGGCGAGCACCGCCGACGTGTCGACCAACGCTCCGCCCACGATCGCCCCTACCAGCGCGAAGCGCCACAGCAGGCCAGCGGCCACCCGCGCCGGGTAGCCGGACCCCCCGCCGTCATCTACGCCACGACCGCCCTCCGCGGGAATGGCGTTCTCCACCAGGGGACCGACCGGATTGCCCTGCGCTGCGTCGAGGAGATCCCCGTCGCAGGGAACCCCGGGGATCCAGCACACCTCGAGGAGAGCCTCCCAAAGACGCTGGCGCCCCCAGAGCTCGACGTCGCAGGCGCGGGCGAGAGCCTTGGCACCGGCGGTGAACTCCTGATTGCTCACAACGAGGGCGCCGGTCGCGAGATACCAGTCCCTCGCTGCGTTCACCTGGCACACCCCCCTCTCGCCGACTGGGCCCGAGCTTGAGTGCTTTGCCTGCACGACCGTCCTCGCGTGGGCTGTCTCCACCATCAGGTCGGCACCGTGGTCACCGGGCCCCCCCAACGGCCTAACGCGGCTTCCCGGTACTGCAAAGAGGGACGCCAGCCACCGCTCAAACAGGCTTCCCGACCTCGGCCCGGTCAGCCCGTCGACCTCCCGAAGCACCGCCTCCGCCTCGGCCACCCGTGCGACCTCCCGTGGTGTGCTTCGGCCCCACCCCGGAGTGCCCATCTCCCAATGTCCGATCGCCACCGTTCTGACCTCCTGACATATCGGCCGCTGTAGCCCCTAGAATCGGCTCGACCTTCAAGCCCGCCAAAGACCACCGTAGGCTCAGCCCCGGCGGCCGCAGAAGGGAGATCGTGTCCCGACTTCAAGTCCTGGCGACCCCGGGACGACCGGCGCCGCCCGCGACGGTCCTAGTACCACTCATCGCCGGCACGGTCACCGACACCCCCGTCAACGATGCCGTCCGGCGCGACATCCAGACTGAGCTCGGACCGCGATCCCTCTACGTGAGCGCTCCCGGCCTACGGGAGATCACTGGAGACCGCGTGGTCGATCTGCTGGCTACCGCCGTTGCCTCCGGCGGATTCGAGGGCGACACGGTGTTCTTCAGTCACAGCCCTTCCGTCCTCAGCAAGGAGCGCCTCCCCACCGCCGCATCGCCGGACGTCTTCATCAGACGGTTTATGAAGCTCGACATCTTGAAGGGTGAGCACGCGATTTGGTCCTGGGGGCCGCTGGAGGCGCCCCCGACCATTGCCCGCGAGTTCACTGGGCTGCGCATGACGCCCGCCATTACCTCGCATCGAGGGCAGGTGGAGGAGCTGCTTGCCGGGCACAACGCGCGCAATCCTGCGGAGGCCGACACCCTTGTGGTCGACGCGCCCGGAGGGGCTGCGATCAGCCTAAAGGGCTACTCGATGAGGGGGCAGGCGTTCCTCTTCGCTCTGTACCAGGCGGTGTTCGCAACTGTGATCGATGTCTTCACCATGGAGCGCTTCGAGCCCTCCCTTCTCGCCGAACCACCGGCGACCCACCTAGAGGAGCAGTGGCGGTCGCGGGATCTCCCAGTGCCAGGTACTCTCGCGGAGGCAATCGACACCTCTGTCCGCTGCGTTTCCGCGGGGACGGTTGTCGCAGCGCCAGCCCTGCATCTGATGGCCGTGAACGATGACTGGAGCGTGGCCGATCCAGAAGGGATCGGCCACGTCCGTCCGACCATCCTCGGTGCGCTGTGCCTGCAGTTGGTCGCCATGATCGCGACCGGAGTTCCTCTTCGGCAGTGCCCCCTCTGTAAGGACTGGTTCCAATCGACCGACCCGCGCCGACAGTTCTGCCCTGATAAGAACTGTGCCTCGACCGCGGCAAAGCGCGCAGCCCGCACACGACAGCTGATCCAGACAGTCCGCTCGCAGCGCTCGTGAGCGGGCACCTCGGCTTCATAGTCACACGAATTGTGGGAGGAACTGACTGGTGGCTGCTCCTGATGTGTCGTCTCTTCCTCGCCTCAGACTTCAGTTCTCCATCACGAAGATCCCCGAGCTGGCCGGGCGCTACAGCTTCGAAGAGGAAGCGGATGTGATACGGATGGCCGAAGCCGCACGGCTCCGCGGCCATTTCACTAAGCCCGAGTTCGTGGAGATCTGTAGGTGGAAGACGGATCGCTCGAAGCGACTGGTGGCTCTCCGGACACTGCTGCGCGATCCCGCGATCAACGAGCGGGCGCGACGGCTGGGTGCCCAGGTCCACCTCGCGATCTAACGGTCACTCTGGCGCCGGCGGGCTCTTGGTCGCGATAACCGGCCTTCCTCGCACCTTCCCGCCGCGATTGGTGGCCCCTGCATCTCACGCGTTGCCTCCCCTGACCTTCAGGGCAGGAGCTGCGCCAGTCAGCAGTGCACGACGTTCACGACGTGCGACCCGTGTGAGAACGTCGCCCAGTTACGGTGCCGGCTATGAGGCATTCCGGGCCCAGGAACGAGCCGGCAAACCACGCGGAGACTCGGCCTGCGAATTGGCGGTCATGGATCGGAAGTCCGGGAACGCAACGTTGCGCTCGATCCAGGAGCTGTGCTACATGACCCGGGGGCGTGATCGTGCCGCGATTGTCGGCGCCGAGCTGTCCATCGCCGGCCTCACCGGGCTCGGTTGGGTGCTCTCTTATTCGATGCTCAAGCGCCTCGCCGCCCTCCACGGCTACGCGGGCTGGCAGGCGTGGCTGTGGCCACTCACGGTCGACCTGCTGGTACTGGCGGCGACCCTGATCGCCATGGTGACCGCCCGGCGGGGCCAGGGACCGACCGGCGAGGCCTGGGTGATGGCGGGCGCAGCCACCGCTGCCACGCTGGTCGGCAACATCCTCGCGGCCGGAGACGACCCGGTCTCGTGTGCCATGCACGCCTGGCCAGCCCTGTGCATGGTCGGAGCCTGGCATCTCCTCTTTCGGTCCGTTCTCCCGACACACACCGAAACTGTCCGACAAGCCACACCCAGGGGATCGGCCGGGACCGCCACAGGGGTCACCACGGCATCCGTCCACGCGGGGTCACCGCGGCGGTCATCCGAGGCGTTCCGCGCCGCTGAGCGGGTGGTTCGCGAGGCGCTCGCCAACGGCCGCGAGCCGACGACAGCCGAGGTGGCGCGGGCCACCTCCCGGAGCCAGCGCCAGGCTCGGCGTCTGGTGGCGGAAGCGGTGCTGACCGTGCGTGGGGGCTCCCGGCCTTCCGTCGTTGCACCGCATGCCGGGAGTCCGTGGGCCGGAGAGCCCAGTGGCAATCGAGGGGGGGCGGCATGACCGGATCGCAAATCAGGTACTCGGACACTGGGAGTTCCAAGAGTGGAGTCCTACGCTTCGCCATCCTTGAGCGCGACTGGAGCCTGCCCGAGCTCGCCCAGACCACCGAGTTGCCGCAGGTCCGAGAGCAGATCCTCCACGCTGGGCTGCAGCGCCTCGCCGTGGGACTACGACCCCGCCGGAAACCCGAGCAGGGTCGCCATCGACACGCCACGCGAGCGTGTCATCTGGATGTATCCGACCACCGTCTGTCCGTACGCGCCGACCCGGCTGCACATACAGCTCACCGCCGCCGACACCCTCGTCTTCGGCAGCAACGCCGGCAGCGACGTCCGCCGGTGGAGGGAGGGGGCACAGTGCGGGCGGGTCTTCACCAGGCCCACCCCCGGGAAGAGGAGATCACGTGAGCACCCGCTTCCGTTTCGGCCCCGAGTTCATGCGTGCGGTCCAGGTCCGCGGTCTCACACTGACAGACGTGGCACGAAGCGCAGGCGTTGCCCTCGCGACGGCGTGCTCTGCGGCACACGGCGACGCGGTGAATGTCTCAACGGCGATCAGGCTCTCGAAAGCAGTAGCTGCAGTGCCGGTATTACCGGAGCTCGAAGCCTGGGTCAGCCAACCCGACACCCAGACTTTCACCGACCGCCGCGACCCGGACGGTCCGTCCCGTCATGTGCAATCCACTCAAACGCAGGAGCGTCGGCGCCCTCACGATGATCGGCGTCACGCCACCGCTGCCAAGTTCCGTCACCTGGGTGGTCAGTCCCAAACGGGCTAGTCCGACCTCGCCTGCCATGCCCGAACCAAATCAGCGCTCTGGAAATGCACGTAGCGATTGACCATCGCGAGCGTCGTGTGTCCGAGGGCGCGCTGCAGCACCAACGAGTCGACACCGGCAGCGAGGGCACGCGAGGCGAACGTGTGACGGAATTTGTGCGGATGCGTGTGAATGCCCGTCGTCTGGCTCAAGCGCTGCAAGAGCGACTTTAGTGCTTCAACGCTGAGCGGCATGTAATCGCCGGTGCGGGGACTCTTGCGGGTCGACAGCCAAAGGTGGAGGTCGCTGGTGTCTTTGGGCCGACCCGTGCGGACGTAGCGCACGAGCTTGCGCGAGAACTTCTCGTGCGCCGTGTCGAGCGGAACGATGCGGTCCTTGCGTCCCTTGCCCTGCCGCACCCGCAGGTAGGCGCCGTCGGCCCCCTCGATGATGTCGTCGATGCGGACGCTGACCACCTCGGAGCGCCGCAGCCCGGTCCGGATCATGAACTGGACGAGCAGCTTGTCCCGGTCGCAGCGGCAGGCATCGAGGAGCTGCCGCTCTTCGGCGTCACTGAAGGTCTCCGGAGCAGTGACCGGCTCCAGCGGTGCCGGAAGGTCGAGGCTCTCCGGCGGAACCCCATAGCCCTGGCGAGCGCAGAACCCGAGGAAGTTGCGGAATACGCGGTGGAACGTCCCCGCCGTGCCCGCTGACAAGCCCGCGTCGAGCAGCTCAGCTTGGAAGGAGCGGAGCCTGTCCGGCGTGACGTCGGCGACGCTCCTGATGCGGTAGTCCTCGACAAACTGGCGTGCCCGCGGCCCGGTCAGGTAGCCGATGTAGCCAGTGAGCGTGGCGGAGCTGCAGTTCCGAGCCCGGGCGTCGCGCAGGAAGGCACCGACGGCGTCATCCCAGGTCCGGCGGCCCGTGGAGGGTGTCTGGAGCTGCATCGGCTGCCAATCGCCGGCCTTCCGGCGGGGCCGCACGGGCACTTGGGGCATGCCCGATACGATAGACCAGTAACCCCCAAAAGTTCAAGATGTTGCTCTCAGAATTTAGAGCAACATCTTTGAGGATTGTCGGGTCAGGGAGAAGCGGCGGACAAACTGACTTGCTGCAACTCGACTCCAACTCGACAGGAGGAGGCTGGAGCCCAAGGTGGGAATCGAACCCACGACCTACGCCTTACCAAGGCGTTGCTCTACCGCTGAGCTACTTGGGCCGGGCCGCCAGACCCGCAGATGGTACCCGATGGCTGTTGCTGGGTTCGCCGCTCGCGACCGACCCGGAGCGGCCGGCCGGGGTCCCGTCGGTGCGGGACCGCTGTCTCCCTGGTCGCCGGGGCGGATCCTCGAAACCCGACCTCCGACGAGCCCCTCACCCCATCGCTTGACCGGGGAGGCAGCCCGGCCTCAAGATCCGGCGTGCCCCATGGACGTTGAGAACCGCCTCCGCATCAGCGGTCACGCCGAGACCAAGGTGGTCCCCGACCGCGCCTGCTGGACGGTCACCGTCCGGGTCGAGGACGGCGACCGCGACACCGCCTTCCGGCGCTGCGCCACCGCCCGCGCGACCCTCCTGGAGCGGCTCCAGGCGATCGAGAAGGACTGCGTCAGCGCGGGACGCATCGCGGTCGTGGAGGAGATCGAGTACTACTACGTGGTCAGCAGCGACCTCCACGCCGAGGTCACCGAACAGCTCAAGAAGACCGGCATCCCCAGCGAGGTCATCGCCCAGATCGCCGAGAGCATCGGCGAGCAGCGGCGGAGGCGGCGCTGCTTCGCCGCCACCGCGACGCTCGGCATCGACGTGGCCGTCGCCGACAGCGGGGCCGTGCCCCACGTGCTCGTCGCCGAGGATGTCGCCTCGAGCAGCGGACCCTGGTTCAGGATCTCGCGGCGCGAGCAGATCGGCGACGACCTGCGGGCCAAGGCGGTGGAGAACGCCCGGGCGCGGGCCGCAGGGCTGGCCGGCGCCGCCGGTCGCAAGCTGGGTCGAGCCCTGGTCGTCTCCGATCTCGACGAGTCGCTGGCGGACCTCACCGGCTCCGCCCGCGGGCAGCCGCCCGGAATCGAGCCGCGGCCGATGGCGCTCCGGGCGATGAGCAAGGCGACAGCCCAGACGAGGGGCACCTCGCCGGAGGAGGAAGCGATCGTCATGGAGATCGCCCCCGAGCCGGTTGAGCTGAGCGAGACGATGACCGTGGTCTTCGAGCTCGTCGATCAGACGTAGCCCACCCCAGCGGGAGATCGGCGGGAAAGCTGCCGGGCACCGGCCCGTCCTGCACCTGGCTCCGGTGAGCGATCCTCTTCCCGGACATGAGAGTGGAACCCTGGCTCGGCGACATCACCACCCTGGACGTCGACGCCATCGTCAACGCGGCCAACTCCTCCCTCCTCGGAGGTGGCGGGGTGGATGGTGCGATTCACTGGGCGGCGGGACCGGAGCTCCGGGAGGAGTGCCGCCGGCTCGGGGGGTGCGCGACCGGCGACGCCAAGCTCACCGGCGGGCACCGGCTGCGGGCGCGCTGGATCGTTCACACGGTCGGGCCCATCTGGCGGGGCGGGGGGCGGGGCGAGGATGCCGCCCTGGAGTCCTGCTACCGACGCTCTCTCGAGGTGGCGGCCGGCGCCGGAGCCCGATCCGTCGCCTTTCCCGCCATCTCCACCGGCGCCTTCGGGTTCCCCGAGGACCAGGCCGCGGAAATCGCCGTCCGGGTGGTCAGCCGCGCCGACCCGGCCGCCTGGGATCGGATCGTGCTGGTGGCCTTCGAACGGCGCACCTACGCGCTGTACCGCGGCCTGCTCGCCGGTTGAGACTGCGTGGGGCAGAGGCGGCGGCGCCTCCAATGAGCAGCCGGCGGTCCTCGCACGCCCCACCGCCGCGCATCCCCTGCTCAGGGGCAGGCAACCCAGACCACCTCGCGCCACTGGAGGCCGTCCGGGGCAGAGACAGAAACCCAGCCGAAGCGGATCTGATGGTCCCCGAGGGACGCCAGGCAGCTCGGCCAGCCACCATCGTGCCAGCCGCCGCTCGGATCCTCCCAGAAGCTCACTGCACCCTCCAGACCGTACGCCGTCCCATCCGCCATCACACTGGCTTCGGCCGGGAGGACGTAGCCGCCCACGGACTGGTCTCCCCCATTGGAGTACGCGGTGCCGGTGGACACGTGAATTGCCGGATTCAGCGTCCCGAGCAGGTACGTGCCGACGGCGACGGCCGCGAGCGCCACCGTGAGAATCGCCCAGGTGAACAGCCTGCCCTTCATAGAGCACCTCCTCGCGACGGCTCCTTCAACAGTCACAACTCTGCGCGACGGTGGCGGAGTGTACCCCCACCTGTGTCCCGAATCCGGAGCCGAATCCGGAGCCAACGGGGAGATTCGAACTCCCAACCTACGGTCTACAAATTGACGGGATTGGCGCTATCTGGTCCCGCCCTGTATTCCACGCTTGTGCACGGTGACGCGCCGTGCTGCGCCCTTGTTGGTCAGCTCGTTGGTCAGGACGCCCGACGGCACCTAGCCAGGAGAACGTCACGGGTACGGATGTTCGTTGGCGCCCCTCGCCCCCCGCCCAGAAGAGATCAGGCACAAGAGCGCGCCGGCAGACATGGGCCCTTCAACCTGACGGTTGGAGGTCGGCGGAGCCGATGGAGAGATTCGAACTCTCGGCCTGCCGCTTACAAGGCGGCTGCTCTGCCAGCTGAGCTACATCGGCTCGGGTGCCTTGAGAGGATTCCCGGCAACCCTACATCGCCCCGAGGACCTGGGCACTATGCGTGATCAGGTCTGAGCGCTATCCGTGATCGCCCACACTCCGGGAAGGACGAGCGCCGGGCCACGAGGCGACAAGCGGGCGATTCATGGGGGATCAGGGCCGGGGCGGCCGTCGACGGAGGCCCTGGCCACCGCGCTTAGCCGGCCTTGGCCGGCTGCAGCTGCAGGCCACGCAGCAGTCTGATGAACAAGACCCAGAAAGCCAGCTGGAAGGCCACCTGCGTCTGCAGCTCGAAGCCCCGTGATTGTGGCAGGTAATAGGCAGCCGCGAGGCCGCTCAGGACCATGATGCCAGTGAGCAGAGCAAGGTGCCGGTCGCTGCCGCCCAGCCATTTGATGGCCAGACAAGCCAGCCCCAATTGGACCAAGAACAGGGTTGACCCGAAAAACTCATGGACGTCGCCAAAACGAGTGTACGGCGTCAGTAGCAGGCCAATCAATTGGAAGGCCATGATCTTCATGGACCGGCCGATGATCAAGCTGTGGTCAAATTCGGTCACCAGCTCGGAAGCCCGCCACATGCAGAAAGCGGCACCCAAAAGGGCGACTGCGTAGGGTGCGATCGTATCCGTGAACACGCCCAGGTAACTGAGGCCGTAGTCGACGCGCAGACTTTGGGGGCGGATCACGATGCATACAACCAGCATGACTGCCGTCAGCGTCAGCCCACAGGTGACGTAGGCTATCGAGCGTTCGGTGTCCGAACGCCCTTTGACCAACACCTGCCTCACGGCCAATAGGCCTCTGCCTCTCATGCGGGCCATTGTAGCCCTCAATCCTGAAATGGTTTTCTGCAAGACCGGCTGGTGACTGAACTTAGCCCGACGCTGAAGAACAGGACAACGGGACAGGGCAGGTCACAGGCGATTGCTGCCCCTGCCTCCATGGCCCGCAGGGCAGCTTCGCTTGGGTGCGTGCTCTGTGGTGGTGCGATGCCCGACCGGATGGCGGATCGGCTGGTCAGGGATGGAGGAGTGTGCCCCCTGCGCGCCGGGACCCGGCGCGAGGGGGCGGCTCAGCGCTGTCAGGGCACGGTGACACCTTGGAGGACGACCGAACCGACGGTGGGATCCAGCTCCTGCTGGACGTTGACGCCCGCCGGCGGGATGGTGTCCATCACGTACGGCACGTTGGTGACGTAGCCGCCGCTCACCTGCTCGAAGCCGGAGGTGCAGATGGTCGGCTCGGGCACCAGCGCTGCCTCCGCGGCGGTGCAGACTGCGAAGCTGTAGCCGCCGGTGGGGTCGTCCGCCGGGACGGGGACGAACTGGCGTGCGTTGTCGTAGCCATAGCCGTTCTGACCGGCCACGGCGAGGGTGAACGTCCAGCCGGCCCACGCTGAGACTGTGTTGACCGAGGGGGCTCCCAGGGTCGAGGCGGGGACGGTGATGGTGACCAGACCGGGGGTCTGGCCCCCCGAGGGGGTGAGCTGGGCGGCCGAGACCTGGGGCGTGCCCAGGCCGCCACCGCAGCTCGGGTAGGAGTAGTTGAGCCCGGAGGTGGTGGTCGCCGGCGTCTCCCAGCAGTCGGTGCCGAAGCCGTCCACCTCAATCACCTGGTTCCAGGCGTCAGCGCTCGCGATCGAGTAGTTGAAGGGGCTCGCCGCCGCCGTCGACTGGAGCTCTCCGGCCGGGACGCTCCCGCTCGGGGCGTGGATGTACAGAAGGAACATCTGGGCGCCGTCCAGGGAGCCGAAGGTGGACACCATGTTCTGGATGCCGATCTGGAAGCTCACCGTCCCGCCCGAGTCGATGACCACGAGGGCGTCGGGGCCGGCGTTGCAGCTGGTGCCCGGGGTGGCGGGGGTGACGACGTCACCGAGGCGCAGGGAGTCGGGCGCGAAGGCGGAGTTGGTCGGGTAGGCGTACACGCCGGTGGACGCGGTGTACGGCGAGTACCCGGGCCCGTTGCCGCCGCCCGTGGCCGCCGGGACGCAGAGCACGTCGGTTCCGGAGACCAGGAGGTTGGTGACCGTGAAGATCGCCTCGTTGGTGGCGCCACCGGCGGTCACCGCGACCTCGACCGAGTTGCTCCCCGTCTCGAGGCTCACCGGCGAGCTGAAGCTACCCGTCGGGCCGGCGGTGACCGTGGTGATGGTCGTGGTGGGAGAGGTCGCGCCGAGGGCCGTGCCGGTGACCGCAATCTCCACCGTTGCGTTCGGCGCGGTCGTTCCGCTCACCGTGGTGGTCGCGGAGTCAACAGTCACCGACGGACGGATCAGGTTCATGGGAACGTTGCCACCGCTCACCGAGAGCGGAGCTGAGACGCTGAGCGGCGCGGTGGCCGGCGGGTTGGGCAGGTATCGATCGGCGACGATGCTGGGCTGCTCGAGGAGCGTTCCGGTCTGCATGTCGCGCAGCAGCCGGAGCAGCTGGGCCTGAGCCCAGGTGAGAGGAGCCGCCGAGCCGTCGGGCTGGCCGTCGGTAAAGCCGATCGAGGCCGTGGTGGGATCCGAGCCGTACGGCGAGGCCGGCACGTTGGCGTAGTTCCAGACCTGCTCGGGGAGCAGGCCGACGCCGCTCGCCGAGTTGAGCATGAAGGAGAGGTCGGCCTGGAGAGCCGACGAGTTGTCAGCGAGGATCTGGTACTCGCCGTTCTCCCCGGAGAGCGCCGGCCACGGATGTCCGGTGCCGGTGTCCGTCGTGGCCCACGGCTCGCCGGTCAGCGGGCAGTTGGCGTTCGCCTCAGACTCGACCGCGGCGGTGTCGCAGTCGCCGTAGCCATCACCGTTGTAGCGCATGATCCCGGTGCCCGACGGGGTGGAGGTCTCGATGGTGTCGGTCACCACCGCCAGGGAGTTGACCACCGTGGAGTTGTTGGCGGGCAGCTCGCCGAGTCGGGTGAGCTCGAGGAAGCCCTGGTCGATGACCGATCGCTGGTCGACCTGGGTGTTGTTGCCATTGCCGAGCGAGTACGTCACTCCGCTGGCGTCGGGGTCACCGGTCTTGTCCACCCGGATGAAGTAGGGGCTGCTGGAGAGCGGGCCGTCAGTGGTCACGTCGGTGGTCAGGATGAGCTGGCGGAAGTTGTCGGCGGTGGCCAGGAAGAGCCGCTGCGAGGCGGTGTCTCTCTGCACCTGCGCGATCGCGGCGGCCGCGACCAGGCCGGCCACCTCGTCGGCCATGGTGGACGGTGAGAAGCCGGTCTGCTCCTCCCAGCGCTCCACCCCGTCGGCGGGGCCGTTGGCCACCAGGAAGTCCGCCGCTGGCTTGATGTGGTCCTGGTAGAGGGTGGCGTTGCTGGCCAGGCCCGCCTGCCAAGCGGCCAGGATGGGATCGGCGGTCTCGTCGAGCTGGAGTCCGCCGGTGTCCGGCGCCGCCTCACCGTTCAGCAGCCCGTTGCGCGGGAAGCTGCCGTTGGGAAGCTGCATGTCGTCGAACCAGTACTCGACCATCTGGCGGGCGGTGCCGAGGTCACCGTCCACCAGGAAGCCGGTGAACGTCTCGTAGGCGTCGCGGGGGAAGACCTCACGGTAGGAGCCGAAGTAGGGAGCCAGGTTGTCTCCCTCCGGCGTGCCGGCGGATACCGCTTGCCCCCATGGGCTGGACAGCGAGGCGACCGTCGCCCCCAGGAAGGTCTTGTCCTCGCTGGCCTTGAGGACATTGGCACTCAGCCAGTACGCCTGCTGGTCGGCAGCGTCCAGAGTGGTGCCGGTGGAAGACGTGGGGCCAGCCGGCGAGCAGAGCTGGGAATCGTAGCCCAGCCACTGCAGCTGGTACCCGAGGAAGGTCAGGATGAAGGGGGTGGCCGACGCCTGAAGGGCGGCGTTGAGGGCGCCGGGCTCGGAGCTGCCGAAGCCCAGCGCGACTGTCTCGCTGCTGACGGCGTTCGGGCTGAGGGGGGTCGACAGCCCGGCCGCTTTGGCGACGGCGACCGCGATCGCCGGTGAGGTCAGGCTGGCCACACCCGTGCCCGCCGGGTTGGCAAGGACGTTACCGGGGGAGCAGGTGCTGCCGCCGGTGAAGCCTCCGTCGGTGTAGGCCCCCAGCGCTCGTGCGCTGCTCCCGAGTCCGGCGTTCGTGCCCGCCGCAGGGGCGAGCAGCGGGCCGGCACCGAGGCTCAGCTCAACTGTCTGGACGACGTTGCCGTCGTTGGCATCCGGAGCGGTGGAGGTCAGCGACTGGGAGGCGTCGAGCTCATTGAGGCCGTCGCTGGAGGCTCCGACGAACCCCGTCTCGACAGCCGAGAACGGCGTGCTCGCCGCCATGGCCGCGTACATCGGGGTGGCGTAGTTGCGGTTCACCGCGTCGGTGAAGGAGTTGGTGGAATAGGAGAGCGGAACGGGGCCACGGCTCGTGGAGACGATCGTCGCCGACTCGCCGCCGGCGTTGGCGCTGCCTCCACCGGCGTGGCCGTTGAGCAGGGGGTTGAAGCGCAGGTAGAGATGGAGGCCGGGGGAGGCGCCCGGCAGTGGCACCAGGCTGTACTGCACCACCACGGCCTCGGTCAAGGGGTCCGTGATGAAGTCGCTGACGATGGCGAAGTGGTAGGCGCTGTCCAGGGCAACCACCTGGCAGGCCATGCCGGTCAGCCCCAACGAGCTGACCGTGTAGGTCATGTCGCGAGGTTGGAGGGCGGTGAAGCCCGACCCGGTGACGATCGGGTCCAGCGTCTTGACGTCGGTGTTGTCGATGGTCGGCGCGTAGACGTCCGAGAGCTCACCGTCGGCCACCGTGTACCAGACCTGGGAGGCGGTGTCCGCGGCCGTGCCGACGCAATCCTTGCGAGCCTCGTCGTAGTGGGAGAGGGACCCCGGGGCCCCGGCGGCCTCGGTCGTGGGGCTGCCGACGCTCAGGTCGAAGACGTGCATGGCGTTGACGCCGTTGCCGATCCCCGTCGACACCGCGGGCAGGGTCACGGAGGCCAGAGCCTTCGCGGGGTTGATGGGAATGGCCGCGTAGGAGAGGCTCACGGGAGTTGACCCACCCGGGTCCCAGCCCCCGGTCGTGGCCAGGAGGTCGGTGCCGCTCGCGGCCGACGAGTCGATCCAGTCGGCCAGGGTCACCGGGTCGGTGGACGTGGTGCCATCGGTGTAGGTGACCGTGAACGTCCCGGTCGCGGACCCATACGCGGAGGCTCCGATGACACCGAGCGTGGTGCCACTGCCGGAGAGGGACACGGTCTGCCCCTCGGCGACCACGTTGTCCGGAGTTCCGGGAGCGACGTTGGGCCAGGTGATGGTGAGACCGTCATGGAGGAGCTGACTCCCCGGGACCAGTCCGTCCTCGGCGAGGCCGGTGGAGGAGAACGAGTCTCCGATCCCGTCGTAGTTGCCGGGGCCCGGCGTGGCCGGAGAGGTGATCCCGGTGTTGTCGAAGGCCTGCTCCAGCGTGACCGCCGACGAGGCCCCGACCGCGGGGGAGGCCGCGGCCACCATCCCCAGGCTCAGGACCGACGTTGCAAAGACCGCACCAAATCGCCGATGACGAGCACCACCCATGGCGGCACCTCCCAATCCGAGCTCTCTCCGATCCGCGCCTCCGGCCTGTTTCCCAGCCGGGCCGGATTACACGTTGGGGAGGCGTACCGTTCGTGTCAAGCCAAGGAGGTGGCGGGGCTGCTCGGTTCGGTGCTCCTGGCACACCCATGCCGGACGCTGCCCCCGCCAGGTCATATCGACCGGCACGCCCCGCATCCCGACACCGGCCACTCGACGCATCTCGCCGATGCGCCCGTCCCCGATCTGCAGGCGGCGCTGCTGGGCGACCTGTCGTCGGCGTCGTACACGCTGTCCGACGTGGCTGCAGACACCGCCGGCCTGCTCGACGTCCTCGGTCTCGACAGCACCCACGTGGTGGGCGCCTCACTCGGCGGGATGATCGCCCAGACGATGGCCATCGACCACCCCGGTCGCGTCCGTTCTTTGGCGTCGATGATATCCACCACCGGCGACCGCAATGTGGGGCAGGCGCGGCGGCATACCATGGAACATCAAGAGCCCTCCCGAGGTTCGGAACCGTTAGGCAGTCCCAGACCGTCCGGGATGGCTCTCCCTTTGTCCACAAGGTCCGTGGGCGTTACAGCTAGCGAAGTCGACGCCAGCGCGTAGGAGGGCCCTGCGGTGGCCGTTGCTTCCGGGCGGGCGGAGGCGGCGGGCCACCCGGCGCGGACGCCAGCCCCTCCCCCTCCCCCTTTCCCGAACCGACATCCCCGCGCCGGATGGCCTCGAGCTGGCGGCGCACCTCGGGGTCGATGCGGCTCTCGAGGCGGTCATCCGCCACCAGGCCCTGGTCCCGGCGCCGGATCTCGCCGGTGCGCTCGCCCTCCGCCCGCTCCACCTCGGCGAGGAGGGCGCGGGACGACATGGTCGGCACGCCCATGGCCCTCACCAGGTCGCGCTGGAGGTGGTCGTCGGTCGCCAGCACCATCTCCAGGACGGTGCCGCGGCGGGAGGCCTCGTACATCAGGCGCTCGATCACGTGGTCCGCGCTCTCCCGGCTGCTGCCGTAGCGGACCTCGACCCCCTCGACCACCTCCTGATCCGGGCTGCCCAGGGTGCGGCGGCGGGCGTCGAAGACGACCAGCACCTCGTTGCCGGTGCTGGCCCGGTATTCGGCGAGGCGAACCACCAGGCGGCGGCGCGCGTCCTCCAGGCTCTCGGTCCGCATGCTCCGGGCCAGGTCCGGCCAGGCGTGCAAGATGTTGTAGCCGTCGACGACCAGCCGGCTCACCGGGACGCGAAGCCCCGCTGCCGGAACGCCTCGTAGAGGATGGCCGCGCCCGCCGCGGCGGCGTTGAGCGATGCCACCCGCCCGATCATGGGGAGCGACACGAGGCGGTCGCAGGTCCGGCGGGTCAAAGGTCGCAGCCCCTCCCCCTCCCCACCGATCACGATCGCGGTCGGCTCCCGGTAGTCGACCAGGTCGTAGCGCTCCCCGGCCTCGGCCGCCAGGCCGACCCGCCAGATCCCCGCCGCCGCGATCTGGGTGAGCGCCTGGGCCAGGTTGGGGACGCTGACCAGGGGCACGTGCTCGCTGGCCCCCGCCGACGCTTTGGCGGCGGCCGGGGTCAGGGAGGCGGCGCGGTGGCGGGGGGTGATGACGGCATCGACGCCGACCGCCTCGGCGCTCCGGATCAGGGCTCCGAGGTTCTGGGGGTCCTGGACGCCGTCGAGGACGAGCAGCAGAGCCGGGGGGTGGCAGCCCTCGAGGAGACGGTCGAGCCGGAGCGGGGCTCTGCCGTGGAAGTACCCGGCCACTCCCTGGTGGTGCTCGGTGTGGGCGATGTCGTCGAGGCGGCTGCGCGCCGCCATCTCGACCGGGATGCCGCGATCACCCGCAAGCGCCAGGATCTCGCGCAGCCGCGGCTCCTCGCCCAGACCTTCGGCCACCACCAGCTTGCGGGCAGGCCGCCCGGCCCGGAGCGCTTCGCGCACCGGATTGCGCCCGTAGAGGATGTCCACCTGAGCTGCGCCGCCTCGGGATCCGCCTCAGGCGCGCTTCCAGCGCTGTCCCTGAGGGGTGTCCTCGACGATGATGCCGCGCCCGAGGAGCTCTGCGCGGATCCGGTCGGAGGCGGCGAAGTCCCGCCCGGCCCGGGCCGCGACCCGCCGTTCGAGCAGGTCCTCCTCCTCCGCGCTGAGGGTCGATGCGCCACGCTCCCGATCGACCAGAGGCAGCACCCCGAGCACGTCGTCGACCTGGTCGACGAGGCCGGCGAGCCGGTCTCGCACCGGCGCTGAGGGGGTGACGGCGTCGAGCAACCGGTTGAGGTCCCGGATGGCGGCGAAGAGGTGGCCCACCGCCTCGGGCACGTTGAGGTCGTCGTCCATGGAGCGGGCGAAGTCGGCCGCCGCGGCATCGGCCCGCTCCCCGATCTCCTCACCGCCGCTGCCGGCGCCGAGGGCCCGCACCCGGTCGCGGAACTCGCTCAACCGTCCCACCGCCTCGTCGGCGGCCCGGAGCGGCTCCTCGTCCCAATCGAGGGTGCGCCGGTAGTGGGCCCCGGTGATCAGCAGGTAGCGGATCGCCGGGGCGCGGTACCCGGCGTCGAGCAGGTCGGGGAGGGTCAGGAAGTTGCCCAGCCGCTTGGCCATCTTCTCCCGGTTCATGGTCAGGTGCTCGCCATGGCACCAGATCCGGACGAACGGCTTCCCGGTGGCGGCCTCGGACTGGGCGATCTCGTTCTCGTGGTGGGGGAAGATGTTGTCGACCCCGCCGCAGTGGATGTCGAGGCTCTCCCCGAGCAGGGCCATGCTCATCGCCGAGCACTCGATGTGCCAGCCGGGGCGGCCCCGGCCGAGCCGGGTGTCCCAGCCGATGTCCGCGGGCCCGACCGCCTTCCAGAGGGCGAAGTCGCGGGCGTCCTCCTTGGCGTAGTCGTCGGCGTCGACACGGCCGCTCGCGCCGGCGACCAGCCCCGCCGCCGGGATCCCTGAGAGCGCCCCGTAGCGCGGGAAGTCGGCGATCCGGAAGTAGATCCCGCCGTCGCTGCGGTAGGTGACCCCGGCCGCCTCCAGCCGCTCGATGAGGGTCACCATCTCCTCGATGTAGGCCGTGGCCCGGGGGTAGTGATGGGCCCTGCGGATGCCGAGGGTGTCGGCGTCGGCGAAGAAGCCGTCGATCCAGGGGGCGGTCTCCTCCGCCAGCCCATGGCCGTGCTCACCGGCGTTGTGGATCAGGCGATCATCCACGTCGGTGATGTTCATGACGTGGGTGACGCGCTCGAAGCGGCGCTCCAGCCAGCGGCGCAGGACATCCTCGAAGAGGAAGGTCCGGAAGTTTCCGATGTGGGCGCGGTTCCAGACCGTCGGACCGCAGGTGTAGAGGCGCACGTGACCGGGCTGCAGCGGCTCCACGGTCTGGAGCCTGCGGGTCAGGGTGTCGTGGAGGCGAAGGCTCACGGGCGCTCAAGGATATCCGCGCGTGCGGGAGCGCGCACCGATCCGCTAGGTTGGCCCGATGAGCGACGCCGAGCCGGGAGGGGTGCTCCGTTCCACCGGCCTGCCGGCAGGCCCGCGGACCCACGTCTTCGAGCGCACCCGGCCAGTCCGGCTGGGCGATGCCGATCAGCTCGGCCGGCTCCGCCTCGACTCGCTGGCCCGCCACCTCCAGGACCTGGCCACCGACGACAGCGTCGACTCCGGGATGAGCCAGGAGCCCGTCGTCTGGCTGGTGCGGCGGGCGGCGATCACCATCGAGCGGTGGCCGCGCTATCTGGAACGGCTCAGCTACGCGACCTTCTGCACCGGCTCTGGGCCACGCTGGGCGGAGCGGCGGACCTCGGCGCGGGGGAGCGCCGGGGGGCGGCTGGAGGCGGCGGTGCTCTGGGCCGCGGTGGATTCGGTGAGCGGCCGGCCGGCGCAGCTCTCGGATCTCTTCCACCGGATCTGGGGAGCGGGCAGCGGTGCCCGCCCGGTGTCGGCGCGGCTCCTCCACCCCGCGCCTCCCCCCGGCGCCGAGGGCCGTCCCTGGGCGCTCCGCGCCACCGACCTGGACGTGATGGGTCACGTCAACAACGCGGTGCACTGGGAGGCCGTCGAGGAGGAGCTGGCGCGCCGCCTACCCGGCCGCATCCCGGTCGCGGCCGAGTGCGAGTACCGGATCCCCCTCGACCGCGGCACCCACGTTCGGGTGGTGTCGGAGGTCGAGGGGGGATCGCTGCGGCTCTGGCTGGTCAGCGAGGGCGGGGTTCACGCCTCCGCGCTGGTCGGCACCGAGCCCGCCGACTAGATCAGCCATCAGGGCCGGCGGGCCGGTCTCACCCCACCTCGAGGAGGGCGACCGCGGAGGCCAGGATGCCCTCCCCCCGCCCGGTGTCGCCGAGCCCGTCACCGCTGGTCGCGCTGACCACCACCGTGCCCCGGGGGGTCGCCAGCGCCTCCGACATCGCCTCCCCCATGGCCGCGAAGAAGGGGGCGAGCCGGGGCCGGGCGCAGACCACGGCCACCTGGGCGCTCACCACGCGGGCGCCGGCCTCGGCCAGCTTGGCTGCCACCAGCTCCAGGAACTCGCGGCCACCGACCCCCCGCCAGCGCTCGTCGCCGGAGGGGAAGTGCTCGCCCATGGTGCCGAGGCCGGCGGCGCCGAGGCAGGCGTCGGCGAGGGCGTGGGCGACCACGTCGCCGTCGGAGTGGCCCACCAGGCCCTGATCGGAGGGCACCGCCACGCAGCCGAGCAGGAGCGGCCGCCCCGGCGCCAGGCGGTGGGCGTCCAGCCCGTGTCCGATGCGCAGCGTCATGGCAGCTGACCGCGGAGCCAGATGAGATCCTCCGGGTGGGTGATCTTCCGATTGCCCACCTCGCCCGGCACCACCGCCACCGGCTCTCCCAACCACTCCACCAGCAGGCAGTCGTCCGACGCGTCCTCATCGGGAGCGACGGCGTGGGCGCGGCGCAGCAGGGGGGCGGAGAAGGCCTGGGGCGTCTGGACCGCCACCAGCCGGTCGCGGGGCAGGGTCTCGACCACCATCCCATCCTCCACCACCTTGACGGTGTCGACGCAGGGTACGCCGGCAGTGGCCGCCCCGTGACGGCGCGCGGCCGCGATCACCGCCTCGATCAGCGCCGGCGACACCAGGGGCCGGGCGGCGTCGTGGACGACCACGATCTCGGCGTCCCCGACCTCCTCGAGGCCGGCCGCCACCGAGTCGCGGCGGCGCGGGCCGCCGGGAACGCAGCGGACCGCGGTGAGGCCCAGATCGCGCGCCACCACGCGGACGGCGTCGTGTTGGGCCTCCGGGCACACCACGACGACGGTCTCCACGCCGCCCACGGCCGCGATGCGCTCGAGAACGTGGGCGATGAGAGGGCGTCCTCCCGCCTCAGCCCAGACCTTGTCGGTCCCCGCCCTCTCGCCGCGGCCCGCCGCCGGGACGATGATCGCGACGCTCAGCGGGTTCCCGCCCGGGTCGGGCGCGGCACCGTCCGGAGCCGCCCTTCGGCCGGCTGCCGGGCCTCGGCAGCGGTGGTGGCGAAGATCATCCGCCCGGCCGCGGTCTGGAGCACCGAGGTCACGGTCACGTGCACCTGGCGATCGAGATGATCGCGCCCCCCCTCGACCACCACCATGGTGCCGTCCTCGAGGTAGCCGACGCCCTGGTAGGGCTCCTTCCCCTCCTTGACGATGGTGATGTCGAAGCCCTCACCCGAGCTGACGATCGGCTTCAGGGCATTGGCCAGGTCGTTGAGGTTGAGAACCCGGACGCCCTGGACGCTGGCGAGCTGGTTGAGGTTGAAGTCGTTGGTCATCAGCGCCGCCCCGCGGGCCCGCGCCAGCTTGACGAGCTTGGCGTCGACCTCCGGCGTCCCCGGGAAGTCCAGGTCGACCACATCGCAGGTGACGTGGACCTGCCGCTTCAGCTCCTCCACGACGGCGAGCCCGCGGCGACCCCGGGAGCGGCGCAGCGAGTCCCCCGAGTCCGCCACCTTCTGAAGTTCCTCGAGCACGAAGCCGGCGACCAGGAGCCGCCCCTGGACGAAGCCGGTGGCGGCGACGTCGGCGATCCGGCCGTCGATGAGGACGGAGGTGTCCAGAACGATCGGGGCCCCGTCCTGGGGAGCGGGATCGTCGATGGTCGGGTCCACCGTGCCGTGGCGGCGCAGGGCGTCGGCGAAGGCGTCCCGGCGCCGGGTGCCGGTCCGGATCCCGACGTAGACCAGGCAGATCGCCAGCACCACCGAGATGACGAACCCGATGCCCCAGGGCAGCGGGCTGAGCAGGACGGCGACGAGGGCGCTGATCAGGAGGGCGACGGTGAGCCCGACGAGCGCCCCGAGCAGCTCGCTGGCCGGTGCGTTGTCGAGCACGTTCTCCAGCCAGAGGAAAGGATCCACGGTCAGCAGTGGCGCCGCCAGGGCCAGGGCCGCCGCTCCCGCGACGCCGGTGCCGAGGAGCACGGCGAGCGCGGCGCTGTCGCCGTTGGCCAGGAGCCCACCCGTCTGGCGGGCGATGTAGGCACCGTACAGCACCCCGGCGACCATCCCCACGACCGCGCCGACCAGCCGGGCCAGGGTGCGGGCATGGCGAACCCTCGGGGTCTGGGGAGCAATCATGGGCCGATTGAAACACAGGGCGGCGGCTGACGCTGAGCCCGGGGGCCCCTCGTCACGCGACGGTTTCAGGCGCTTCGACGATCCAGCGGGGCACGGATCTCGCCGCCCGGGGGCGGCCCGGAGCGGCCACCAGGAGGCGAGCCGCTCCCTGGAGGTCACTCACCGGGTGGCACTCCAAGGAGGGCGGAGCCTGCACCTCCTGTCCGGCGGGAACGACGGCGTGCCGGATGCCCAGCGCCGCCGCCTCGGCGAGACGCGCCTCGAGGCAGCGAACCCGGCGGACCTCCCCCCCGAGCCCCACCTCCCCGATGGCGACGGTGCCGGGGTCCCAGCCCGCATTGGCCTCGGCGCCCCAGACCGCCAGCGCGGCCGCCAGGTCGACCCCAGGCTCCACCAGCCGGACCCCGCCGGCGCAGTTGAGGAAGACGTCGCGCTCTCCGAGCGGCAGGCGTGCCCGCCTCTGGAGGACCGCCACCAGCAGGTTGAGCCGGGCCGGGTCGAAGCCCCAGGCGGTGCGGCGGGTGATCGCATGACCGACGGGCACGGTCAGCGCCTGCACCTCCACCACCAGGGCCCGCGAACCCTCCGAGGTCACGGTGAGGACGTTGCCCGGGACGCTCAGGCTCTGCTCGTCGAGGAAGGCGCGCCCGGCGCTGCCGATCTCCACCATCCCCGCCTCAGCCAGCCGGAAGAGGCCCAGCTCGGAAGCCGGGCCGAAGCGGTTCTTGAGCCCACGGAGGAGACGGTTCTCCCCGTGGCGATCGCCCTCCAGGTAGAGGACGACGTCGACCATGTGCTCCAGGGTCCGCGGCCCGGCGATGGCCCCGTCCTTGGTCACGTGTCCCACCAGCAGGATGGGGACGCCGCTCTCCTTGGCACACGCCATCAGCCGCGTCACTGCCGCCCGGACCTGGGAGGGACTGCCGGGATGGCCGGGGATGTCCGGGTCGTGGAGCGTCTGCACCGAGTCGACCACGGCGAGCGGGGGCCGTGACGCGCTGATCGCCTCCACGCAGCCCTCCACGGCGGTCTCGCCGACGACCACCACCCGGTCGTCGAGACAGTCCAGCCGGTCTGCCCGCAGTGCCAGCTGGGCGGGCGACTCCTCTCCGGCGCAGTAGAGGGCTGGAGCTTGCGGCGATCCGACGGCGTGGCCGAGCTGGAGCGCCAGGGTGGACTTGCCGATGCCGGGGTCACCACCGAGCAGGATCAGCGACCCCGCGACCAGGCCGCCCCCCAGCACCCGGTCGGTCTCCCCCATCCCACTGGGGCGCCGCGGGGCGTGCCGCGTCCCGATCTCGCCCAGAGGAACAGCCAGCGGAGGCGGGCCCGACCGACCCGAGCCCCCGACGCGGCCGCGCTCCTCGGCGAGCGTGTTCCATTCCCCGCAGCCTCCGCAGCGACCCTGCCACTTGGGGCTGGCCCAGCCGCACGACTGGCAGGCGAACGCCCGGGCCGGCTGTCCACGGCTGACGATGCCCATCGCCCGCCAGTATAGCGAACGGATGTGCGATGCACAGGGTCCGAGCCGCTGACGGCCCGCCCGGGTCCCGCCCTCAGCTGTGGCGGGGTGACGCCCCGGAGGCGGCCGACCCGGCCGGTCCGGCCGACGGGTGCCAGGCCAGCCCGCGCAGGCTGGCATCCTCCGATTCGCGGTTGCCGAGGTTGTCCCGCCGCCACTCGGCGATGCCGCGAACCAGCGCCACCATCAGCCGCTCCCGGAATGTGAGCACCGCCATCTTGGCGGCCACCGCGGTGGCCGGCTTCTCGCCGAAGCCGTGGCTCTCGTGCCAGGGGACCAGGAGGCGGAGCACTGGCCGGGCATTGATGCGGGCCTCGACGATGCCGGGCTCCGCCTCCTCGATCGCGGTGGCGACGCGCAGCGTCTGCCCCAGGCTGTCGCAGATCTTCCAGGCCCGCTCCCAGGTGCGCACCCGGCGGGGACCGACCAGGGCGAAGTGCACGGGGTCGAGCACGAGCGCCTGATGCCACTCCAGGGCGAGCTGGAGCATGGCTGCCGAGACCTCGGCATCGACCTCCTGGACGATCCACGCGAGGACCACCGGGACGGCGTTGCCGAGGTCGACCCGCACGCATTCGCGGAACTCGTCGGCGGTGCCGTCGAGCAACCGGCCGTGGGTGGGGCAGAACACGGCGCCGTGGGTGATGTAGCGGTGCTGCGGGCACCACCCGGTCGGGCACGGCCGCTCCCGGCGGTCGATGTAGCTGCAGGCGAGCCCGGTCTTCTGGGTGCAGCCGCGTGCCGAGCAGTACTGGTCGCCGATGTCCCAGGCGAGCGTCGACAGGTGAGGAAGATCGGTGTGCCCAGCCACCGGCTGGTCACCCGGTGCGCTCCTCCTCCAGATCTTCACGCCGCCTCCTTGCACCGTTACCGGGACGTTTCTCAGTCTAACCACCCCAATTGCCGGCTCATGACGAACCGGTGACGAGGCCCGGAGATCCGCGATGGGCGGATGTCGCAGATCGGTTGCATCGCCGGGCGGAGCCTCCGGCAAGGGAGGGATGTCGGGTGGACCCGGACTCGCAGCGAGGCGGTCAGCGACGGCTCGGTCGCCCTCCCCCGCGTGACCGTGGGCCCCTCCTGCCGGTGCCCGCTCCCGCCCCGGCCCGCGGGGCGGTCCCCTCCACCCGCACTGAGCCGTCGGGCCGGTCTCCCCCCTCCTCCAACCGCCGGCGGATGTCGGTGAGGCGGTCGCGCAGCTCGGCCGCACGCTCGAACTCCAGGTCGCGCGCGGCCCGCTTCATCTCCTTCTCGACGTCCTTGGCGAGCCGGAGCAGCTCGTCGGGCGGGAGCCCCGCCTCCTCCTGGAAGCTGGCAGCCCGGGCGCTCAGCTCCTCACGATGGGTCTCGAGCTGGTAGACGGCCTTGACGATGGTCTGCGGGGTGATCCCGTGGGCGTCGTTGAAGGCCACCTGGATGGCGCGCCGGCGGTCGGTCTCGGCGATCGCCCTGCGCATCGCCTCGCTCACGCCGTCGGCGTACATGACGACGTGGCCGTCGAGGTTGCGCGACGCCCGGCCGATGGTCTGGATGAGGGAGCGGAAGCCGCGGAGGTACCCCTCCTTGTCGGCGTCCAGGATGCCGATGAAGGCGACCTCGGGAAGGTCCAATCCCTCGCGCAGCAGGTTGACCCCGACCAGGACGTCGAAGACCCCGAGGCGGAGGTCGCGGATGATCTCCACCCGCTCCATGGTCTCGATGTCGCTGTGCAGGTAGCGGGCCCTCGCCCCCGCCTCGCGCAGGTAGTCGGTGAGGTCCTCGGCCATCTTCTTGGTCAGGGTGGTGATGAGGGAGCGGTGGCCGCGCTCCACCCGGCGCCGGACCTGCGCCAGCAGATCGTCGATCTGGCCCTCGCTGGGCCTGACCTCGAGGGTGGGGTCGACCAGACCGGTGGGCCGGTTGATCTGCTCGACAACGCGGCTCGACCGCCGCTCCTCATAGGGGCCCGGGGTGGCGCTGACGTAGACGACCTGACCGACCATCTGGTCCCACTCGGCGAAGGTGAGGGGGCGGTTGTCCAGCGCCGAGGGCAGCCGAAACCCGTATTCGACCAGGGGGATCTTGCGCGCCCGGTCGCCCTTGGCCATGCCATCGATCTGGGGCACCGCGACATGGGACTCGTCCACCACGATCAGCGCGTCCTCGGGCAGGAAATCGAGCAGGCAGAACGGGCGCTCACCCTCGGCCCGGCCGGTCAGGTGGCGCGAGTAGTTCTCGATGCCGGCACAGGTGCCCGTCTCGCGCATCATCTCGACGTCGAAGGCGGTGCGCTGGCGCAGCCTCTGGGCCTCGAGCAGCCGGCCCCGTTCCTCCAGCACCGCCACCCTCTCCGCCAGCTCGGCCTCGATCCGCTCCACCGCGGTCTTCATCTGCTCGGCAGGGGTGACGTAGTGTGAGGCCGGGAAGATGACAACGCTCTCCCGCCGGGCCACGACCTCTCCGGTCAGGGGGTCGAACTCCCGGATCGACTCGATCTCGTCGCCGAAGAGCTCGATGCGCACCGCCAGCTCCTCGTAGGCGGGCTGGACGTCGAGAACGTCGCCCCGAACCCGGAACCGGGAGCGGCCGAAGTCGGTGTCGTTGCGGCTGTACTGGAGGTCGGCCAGCTTGCGCAGCAGGATGTCCCGCCGCCAGCTCTCGCCCACCTTGAGGGTGATCGACTCCCCCAGGTAGTTCTCGGGAGACCCGATGCCGTAGATGCAGGAGACCGAGGCCACCACGATGACGTCGCGACGGGTGAGCAGTGCCCGGGTGGCGCTGTTGCGAAGCCGGTCGATCTCCTCGTTGCGCGACGAGTCCTTCTCGATGTAGGTGTCGGTGCGGGGGATGTAGGCCTCCGGCTGGTAGTAGTCGTAGTAGGAGACGAAGAACTCGACCGCGTTCTGCGGGAAGAACTCGCGGAACTCGGCCCAGAGCTGGGCGGCCAGGGTCTTGTTGGGCGAGAGCACGAGCGCCGGCCGCTGCAGCGCGTTGATGACGTGGGCGACGCTGAAGGTCTTGCCCGAGCCGGTCACCCCCAGCAGGGTCTGCTCGCGGTTGCCCTGGCGGAGGCTGTCGAGCAGACCGGCGATGGCCTGTGGCTGGTCACCCGCCGGCGCGAAGTCGGAGGTCAACTGAAACTGGGGCACCGAGCCAGTCTACGGCGCGGCCTCGCTCGGACCCGCCTCGCCGCCGCCCTCGATATCCTCGCCGGCCCGCCAGCGCCGCTCCGCCTCCTCCAGCTCGGCTCGAAGGCGGCGGTACTCCGCTCTCTCGGCTTCAGTGGGGGGATGCTCCCGTTTGCGCACCTCCGCCTCACGCAATGCTGCGGCAGAGACGGAGCCGATGTCGCGCCACTCGCCGAGCTCGAGCGCCTTGGCTTGGACAGCGCGCCGCAGCTCCACGAGGTGGTCGGGTGGGGTGGCGATCCGGCGGAGCTCGGCGAGCTTCGCCTCGTCGAGCCCCAGGACGGCAAACATCCGCCGCACCAGCGGGTCGACGTCCAGCGCGGCGAGCAGAGCGTGCTCGACGCCCACGGAGGTGTGCTGCTCGGCGGCAAGGCGTTCCGCGGCGCGCTGGATCTCGTCGCCGATGGACGAGCCCGGCCCGCCGAACCGCCCTCCCGGCACGGGCCCCGTCTCGTGCTCGGGCACCGCACCCTCGGGCGGCATCTCGTGCTGAAGCCGGTCGATCTCGCCCAGGACCTTCTCCAGGTTGGCGCCCAGGTCCTGGAGCACGTGGGCGGCGATCCCCTCCCCCTCGATGAGGAGACCGAGCAGGAGGTGCTCGGTGCCCACGTAGTTGTTCCCCATCCTGCGGGCCTCCTCGAAGGCGATCTCGATGACCTTCTTGACCCGAGAGGTGGGGATGATCTGTTGGATGATGAGCCGCTCGTTGCGGCCGAGCACCGACTCGATGGTGCTGCGCACCCTTCCGATCTCGACCCCGAGGTTGTCGAGAATCTTGGCAGCCTTCCCGTCCTCCACGCGGAGCAGGCCGAGCAGGAGGTGCTCGGTGCCGATATAGGAGTGGTGAGAGCGCTCCGCCTCCTCCTGTGCGAGGGTGAGGACCTTCTTGGCTCTCTCGGTGAAGCGCTCGAACGGGTACATGCGCACCTAACCATGCCCGGTCGGAGACGGAACCACAAGTCTCATCAGGCGCACGGTGGCAGCGTCACCAGCACTTGCATGGTGGAGTCGACGAGGAGAAGGGTGCCATCAGGGAGCGCGGTCAACCCCTGGGGGGAGGGCGAGTCGGTGACCAGCACCCGGCTCGCACCCGACGCGGGATCGACCGCGAGCACCTCATCGGTGCCCAGGTCGGTGACGTAGACGAGCCCATCGTCGGGGACCGCCTCGTCCAGGTCGGTGAGGCTTCCCACGGCCTGGGTCGTGCCTCCGATCACCGCCACCAGCCCGGGGCTGCTCTCCGCCGCGACCAGTACGCTGCCGTCAGCGAGCTGGGCCGCGCTGACCGGCCGTCCGAGCCCGGTGGCGAGCACTGTGGCGGCCCCCCCGCCGACGGGCACTTCCAGCAGCCGTCCGCTGGGGCTGTCGGGGACGAGGATTTCGGCGCCGTCGGCGCTCAACGAGATGTCGTCGATGCCCAGATTGCCAGTGGGGTTGGGGATGGTCACCAGCGGGGTCAGGACGCCGGTGCTGGGCGCGAGCACATCGAGGCGGTTCGGTCCCTGCTCGGCCACCACCACATCGCCGCCAGGCAGCGGTACCAGTCCCTCCGGCTCGTTGCGGTCCGTGAAGCTCGCGATCGACGCCCCGTCGGCGGCCAGCTCATCGATTCGGCCCGCATTCGGCGACGAGACCCAGATGTCCCCGGTGGCGTCGACGGCGACGTCATCGGCGTCGGTGGTGAACTGGTGGAACACGGAGAGCTGGCTGAGGGCGACCGGCGCGGGGCAGCCGGCCAGGGTCGCCTGCGGGGTGGTGGAAGGGCTGGGAGGGACGGTCGGTGTCGGGGTCGCCGTTGCTGTCGGTGGTCTCAACGACGTCGGGGTCGCGGTGCCGGTCGGCGAGGGGGCGCCATCACATGCTGCAAGCCCGAGGGTGACGGCGAACAGCACCGTCAGCGCCGGGCGTGCGCGCCCCCTCACCGCTGGCACCTCGGGCAGTACACGGTGGTCCGGCCGGCGACAACCGTGCGTCGCAGCACCGTGCCGCAGCCCAGGCAGGGCTCCCCTCCCCTCCCATAGACGCGCAGCTGCTCCTGGTGGGAGCCGCGCGCGTTCCAGAGGTCGCGGTAGTCGTCGACGGTCGTCCCGCGGTTGGCGATCGCCGTCACCAGCACCGCCCGGATCGCCCCGTGCAGGGCGAGACGCTCACGGCGGGTGAGCCGGCGGGCCCGGCGGGTCGGCCGGATCCCGGCCAGGTGACAGGCCTCGTCCACGTAGATGTTGCCTAGACCGGCGATCCCCGACTGGTCGAGCAGGGCCGCCTTCACCGTCCGGGTGGTGCGCCGCATCAGGTCGTCGAGCCGGGCGGGGGTGAAGTCGTCGGAGAGCGGCTCCACCCCGAGGGCCGGGAGCAGGCGCCGCTCCTCCAGCAGTGTCCGAGGGCCAAGCATCAGACGCCCGAAGCGGCGGGCGTCCTCGAAGCGCAGCTCGCGGCCGCCGTCCAGCCCGGCGCGCAGGTGGGTGTGCTTGACGACCTCAGCACCCGCGTCCAACACGCGAAGGTGCCCGGTCATGCCGAGATGGACGACCAGGTCGTCGCCGGCGTCCAGCCTGATGGAGATGTACTTGCCCCGCCGCTCGACCCCTTCGACGTGGCGGCCGGGGAGGGTGGCTGTGAACGCCTCCGCGCCCGGAAAGCGGAGGACGCCCGGCTGGCTCACCCACGCGCTGACGAAGCACCGCCCGACCAGCTCGGCGCGCAGGTCGTGCGCAACCGTCTCGACCTCGGGGAGTTCAGGCATGGTCGGTACGACGCCCCGCGGAGGCTAGCGCCGGATACCGGAAGTGAGCCCAAGAGGCACGTCGTCCGAGTGGGGGCTTGCGCAGGCGGCGGCTGCAACGCCGCCGAGCACGAGCGGCCGACGCCAAAGGCGTCGGACCGCGGTCCCCCCGAAGATGATGTGCCCCGTGGGCGCCGCTCGTCACGGGCTCACCCCGCTGAGCGCGAGGCGCGGAGAGCGAAGCTGTCCAACGCCGGTCCCCCCGAACACGATGTGCCCCACCGGCGCCCGCACATCGCGTCAGTCCGCAAGCGTCGACTCCGCATCCACCGGGGTCATCTCCTCCCAGTTCTCGCCGATCTTGACGTCAACCACCAGCGGCACCATCAGCGGATAGGCCTCCGACATCGCCCCGCGGACCAATGGCACCAGCGCCGGGGCGTCCTCGCGGGGCACTTCGATCACCAGCTCGTCGTGGACCTGGAGCAGCACCTGGGCGGTCGAGCCGCTCTCCCTGAGCGCGCGGTCGCAGTCGATCATCGCCTTCTTCATGATCTCCGCGGCGCCACCCTGGATGGGCATGTTGACCGCCATCCGCTCGGCGGCCAGCCGGAGCTGGCGGTTGGCGGCGCGGATGTCCGGGAGATGCCGGCGGCGCCCGGTGAAGGTCTCCACCCAGCCCCACTCCCGCGCGTGCATCCGGGTCTGCTCCAGCCAGCGGGTGACGGCGGGGAAGCTCTCGAAGTAGGAGTGGATGAAGGCGCCCGCCTCCTCTCGCGACATCCCGGTGTCGCGGGCCAGGCCAAAGTCGGAGAGCCCGTACACCACCCCGAAGTTGACGACCTTGGCGACCCGGCGCATGTCGCGGGTGACCGCCCCCGGGTCGATCCCGTAGACCTGGGCGGCGGTCCGGCGGTGGATGTCCTCGCCCCGGGCAAAGGCCTCGATCAGCCGCTCCTCGCCGGTCACGTGGGCGAGCACGCGCAGCTCGACCTGGGAGTAGTCCGCGGAGACGAGCAGCCGGCCGGGGCCGGCCACGAAGGCCCGCCGGATGCGCTGGCCCCACTCGGTGCGGATCGGGACGTTCTGGAGGTTGGGATCCGCCGAGGACAGCCTGCCGGTCGCCGCCACCGCCTGGTTGAAGGAGGTGTGGACCCGTCCGTCCTGGTCGCAAAGCAGGGGCAGTGCGTCGACGTAGGTGCTCTTCAGCTTGGTGAGCTGGCGCCACTCCAGCACCAGGTCGACGACCGGGTGCTCCTCGCGGAGCGCCTCCAGGCTGTCGGCGTCGGTGCTGCGGCCAAATTTGGTCTTGCGCCCGGCGGCGAGCCCCAGCTCGTCGTAGAGGACGGCGGCGAGCTGCTGGGTGCTGCCCAGGTTGAACGGGTGCCCGGCGCGGTCGTGGACCTCGCCCTCCAGGGCGCCGATGCGCGCCTGCATCTCGGCGGAGATGGCGGCGAGGGCGTCGCGGTCGAGGAGGATGCCGACCCGCTCCATCTCGGCGAGGATGGGCACCAGCGGCAGCTCCAGCTCGTCGTGGAGCTTCAAGAGCCCGCTGGAGGCGAGCTGCTTGGCGAGGACGGAACGCACCGGCTCCACCAGTCCCACCCAGCGGCCGTAGTAGGCGGCCAGCTCCGCCGCCTGCAAGTCCTCGACCCGGCGGCGCTGGCGGCCGCTCCCCAGGAGCTCCTCCTCGGAGTCGAGGTGCACCCCGCAGAGGTCGGCGGCGAGCCCGGTCAGGGAGAGGACCCGGGCCCGCGGGTTGTCCACGTAGGCGGCGAGCATGGCGTCGAAGCCCAGTCTCGCCCGCAGCTCCGGGCCCCAGGTCAGGCATTCCCGCTTGAGGTCGTAGCCGTCGAGGGTGAAAGCGGGGTCGCCGAGCAGGGCCGCGATCGCGTCGCGGTATCCGGGGAGGGGCACCCACCAGCAGTGCGCACCGCCCTCCGGGGCGATGGCGACCCCCAGGGCGGCGCCGGTGCGGGCCGGGCCCGCTGTCACCGTGCGCAGCGCGATCCGGCGCGGGGCTGCGACCGCCTCGATCATCTCGGCGAGCTGGGCGTCGCTGTCCACCACCACCACCTCGCCCGCGGGCTCCGGCGCCCCCTCGAAGCTGAGCTCCGCCTGACCGGGCGGACCCGAGACCGGCGCCGCGCCGTAGCCGAGCGCCTCGCCGAGCCGGGGCAGCAGGGAGCGGAACTCCAGGCGGTCGAAGAGCGCGTGCACCGCCGCCTGGTCATAGCCGCCCACCCGGGCGCCGGTGAGGTCGAGGGGGACGTCGAGGTCGGACCGGATGGTCGCCATGCGCTTGCTGAGACGGGCCTGCTCGGCGTGCTCGGCGAGGGAGGCCTGGAGGCGGCCCGGCTTCACGCGCGGGACGGCGTCGAGGATCGCCTCGAGGGGGCCGTGCTCGTGGATGAGCGACATGGCGGTCTTCTCGCCCACGCCGGGGACACCCGGGATGTTGTCGCTGGCGTCGCCCTGGAGGGCCTTGTAGTCGGGCACCAGGGGGGGCTCGAAGCCGAAGCGCTGGCGCACCGCGTCGACGTCGTAGACGACGGTGTCGCTGATCCCGCGGCGGTTGATGAGCACCCGCACGTGGGGGTTGACCAGCTGGAGGGTATCGATGTCGCCGGTGACGATGATCACGTCCAGCCCCGCCTGCACCGCCCTGACCGACAGCGACCCGATCACGTCGTCGGCCTCATAGGCGGGGATCTCGACCTCGGGGATGCCGAGGGCGCTGACGACCTCACGCGCCCATTGGACCTGGGGGCGGAGGTCGGCGGGCATGGCCGGGCGCTGGGCCTTGTAGGCGGCCATCTCCTGATGGCGGAAGGTCGGCCCAGGCGGGTCGAAGGCCGCGATCGCATAGACCGGCCGGTGCTCGGTGAAGGCCTTGAGCAGCATCGAGGTGAAGCCGTAGGCGGCGTTGGTCATCTCGCCCCGGCTGTTGGTCAGCGCCGGCATGGCGAAGAAGGCCCGGTAGACGAGGGCGTGCCCGTCGATGAGGAGCAGGGTGGGGCGCTCGGCGGCTCCGCCGTCGTCAGTGGGCACGGCCCTGATGGTATGCGCCTGCTCCACCTCCCCGGGCGGGGAGAGGCCCCGGGGCGACCGCCCGCGGAGCGGCCCCGATATCACCCCGATGGGCTACGGCGAGGCTTCGGGGGCGGCGCTATGATCGAGCCATGGCCAACCTGATCGAGATGACCGTGGACAGCATCAGAGTGCACATGCCGACCGGGCAGCACGTGGTCATCCTCAAGGAGAAGGAGGCGGAGCGTTACCTGCCGATCTGGATTGGTATCAACGAGGCCAACGCGATCGCCCTCCGGATCACCGGGATCACCCCGGAGCGGCCGATCACCCACGACCTGCTCGCCAACATCCTCTCGGCGGTCGACTGCAGCGTGGAGCGGGTGGTGGTGACCTCGCTCGCCAACGAGGTCTTCTACGCCCGGATCCTGGCCCGGGTGGACTCCAAGCGGCTGGAGATCGACTCGCGCCCGAGCGACGCGATCGCGGTGGCGGTCCGGGTGGGGGCGGGCATCTTCGTCGCCCCTGACGTCCTCGAGAAGGCGGGCGTCCTCCCCGAACCGGACGCCGATCGGGACACCGGGGAACTGCTCGACGAGGCGGTCGAGGAGCGGATGGCCAAGGTCCGGGATTGGGTCAATGAGCTGAACCTGCCCGATCTGGGGAGCAACCCGGAATTCTCCTAGGGCCAGCTGCCGCAGTGGAACACGCCAGGCGCCGCCCCCAACCCGCGTGAACACCGCCGGACTTCGACGCCCGCCTCATCAGATGGCGGACCAGAAGGCGGGGTTCTCATCGCCCGCCACCCAGGCGGCGGCGCCCGCTAGCCCGAGCCGGCCGACGGCGCCGATCTTTCGCTGCAGGCTGTCGGCGTCGTCGAACCACAGCTGGGTCGGCACTCCGCCAGGGTCGCTGAGCAGCTCCGGTGTGGCGGCCGGGAAGTCGTAGTCGTAGGCGACGCCGGGCTCGCCGAGAGCCTGGGCGACCATGGCCGGCTCGGCGCCGGCGGTGACCTGGTCGCCGGACCAGCGGCGCGCGTAGAGGGGGATGCCGAGCACGATCTTGCCGGCCGGGATCCCCTGCATGGTGCCGGCGAGCTCCGCCGCCTGCCAGTCCAGCCCCGCCACCGGGCCGGGCTCGCTGGTGGACTCGTCGTAGGTCATCACCACCAGGTAGTCGGCGACCGCCGCCAGGGCGGAGTCGTCGTAGGCGGCGGAGGCCGAGTTCACGCCCCCGGCGACGTGGGGGACGACGTCGATCGAGAGGCCGGCGCCGGCCGTGCGCAGGGCGGCGGAGAGGTTGCCGGCGAAGGCGGTCAGCGCACCCTCGTCGTTCCCCGGGACATCCTCGAAGTCGAGGTTGACACCGGCGAGGCCGAGGCTCCGAACCTGGCCCACGACGGCGGCGATCAGGGCCGTCTCGGCGCTGGCGCTGTTGAGGAGCAGATCGGTCCCGGCGGAGCCCGCGTCATCGTTCTTGAGGACCGGCCATACCGGCCGCTGGGCCGCCTTCGCCGCCGCGAGGGTCACCGCGTCCGGCGTGCCCTCGAGCCCGCCGTCGGCCTCGACCTGCCAGCCGGTGGGGCTGAGGATGGCCACCGCGTCCGCGTTGGCCCGCGTCGAGGCGTGAGAGGCGGCCGTGCCCTGGGTCCACAGGGTCAGCTGGAGGCCGGCCGGCGCCGGGGGAGCCGCCGGGACCGTCGCCCGGCGGAGCTGGCCGGTCTGGAGGCCGGTCAGCGAGAGCTGCAGCGGCCCCTCCAGCACCGACCCCCGCGAGGCGGGGAGGCCGGCGGGAATGGTCAGGGCTGGCGGTGGCGTCGCCCAGCCGAGGGAGAGGTGGGTGGCGTCGGTCCAGGTGAGCTGCGCCTGGGGGATTGCCGCCGCGAGTGCGGCCTGGTCGGGAGCCCGTTCGAAGACGACGTCGCAGACGACCTGGCCGGTGCCATTGACCCAGGCGGCGGCGCTCACCCCGGTGCGGTCGACCACCTGGAAGTTGATCACCTCGGCCTCACGGCCCGCGACATCGGTGACCAGGCGGTGCTGGCTGTCGTAGGCCATGGGGGCGACGGTCGCCGTGACCCCCTGATTCGACCTGGTCAGGGTGAGGGGGTGCCCGTCGAGGCTGGCGGACACCACGGAGGGGGTGACGCCCGACCCCTCGAGGCCGAGATCGAGGGTCGGGGGGACGTCGTCCGCGCCGTCGTCGAGCGCCGTCCCGCCCGCGGTGACGACGACCAGCCCCCGCGGTGGCGGCGACGCTGTCGAGCCGCCGCTCGCCGGTGCCGCGCAGCCGGCAAGGGTGAGCACCAGCAGGCCGATCCAGGCGCGGCGGGAGGGCATGGTCCTCGAGTCTGCGCGCCCGCCCTCATCAGCGGAGGGGCGGCCCGTCACCGGAGGAGCCCGCCGGCCCATGTGTGCAGCGGGGCCATCGCCGAGGATTCGTGACGAAATATTCGTCACGAATCCTTCTGCACCGGCCCATTTCACAGGTGGGCGCGCCGTCCGAGGGCTGGACACACCCGGTGCTGCGCCTTCCCGGGGCGCTCAGGTCACCTCGATGGAGAGGCTCACCTGCTGCGGCTGGACTTCCCCCACGCCGGACGGCCCCTCGATGACGACGTCGAAGATCTGACCCGACGCTGCCGTGCGAGGAACGACGACCTCGAGTACCGGCACGCCGCTCACGCTCACCCCGGCCACCGGGGTGGCGGGTGTATGGACCCCGGACGCCGCCTGGGACCCGCCGGAGGGGCCGGTCTCGGGGCCGGCGAGGTCGGTGCAGGGAACGTAGACGGCCCCGGTGGCATCGTCGATGACCCGTGCGTAGATGTAGACGGTCCCCCCGGGCGTGAAACTGGCCGCCTGGGTGGCGATCACGACCGTGGTGCCCCCGTCGTCATGGGTGATCCGGTTGCTGAAGCCGGCGGGGGGCTGGGCCGCCGCAGCGGCACTGGTGTCGAGCGAGGAGGGGCAGGCGGGGGCGAGTTCGGGCACTGGCGTCGGCGTGGACTCAGGTGCGGTCACGGCCTGCGGGCAGACTCCACCCGCACAGGTGGCGGGGCTCTCGACGCCTGGCACGTTCGCCGCGCCCGCGGGCAGGGCGCCGCCCCCTTCTGCGTAACTTGCGGAACTACGCGAAACCACACCGGAATTGGGGCGGGTGACGATGACCACGGCAGCGATCCCCCCCGCGACCGCCACCATCCCGGCCGCCGTCAGCCCCGCCACCAGGCCGCGGCCCCAGGAGGGCCGGGCGGGCAGGTGCACCAGGCGGCGCTGGGGGATCGGCGCGCCCTCGGGAAGGCGGACCGGGCGCGGCATCCGTGCCGGACCCAGCTCCCGCAGCGCGTCGACGGCGGTGGTCAGCTGCGCGAAGGCGGCGGCGCAGGCGGAGCACTCGGCCAGGTGGCGATCAAAGGCCACCCGGGCGTCCCCGGTCAGCTCACCGTCGTAGGCGGCGGAGAACAGCCCCTCGACGTGGTCGCTCACCATGCCTCCTCCGCAGTGGGGAAGACGGCAGCGGAGCCGCGCAGCGCCACGGCCAGCAGGGTGCGGGCCCGGGAGATCCGCGACTTCACCGTACCCAGCGGCACGCTGAGCGCCTCCGCCATCTCCTCGTACGAGAGCTGGTTCACGTCGCGCAGGACGACGGCGACCCGGAAATCGTGCGGAAGCGTCAGGAGAGCCTGGCGGACGGCGTCCGCCCGTTCCCGCTGCAGCGCGGTGGCCTCGGGGCCGAGCCCCGGGTCCGGGAGGTCGAGCACCCGGCCCTCCTCGTCCTCCAGCGGGTCGGTGGGCCTCCGGGTGCGCTGGCGGTGGACGTCGTGGGCGCAGTTCACGGCGACCCGGAAGAGCCAGGCGCGCACGGTGGCGCCGCGGAGCTTCGGCAGGCTGCGAAAGGCGCGGGTGAAGGTCTCCTGGACCACGTCGGCGGCGTCCGCGGGGTTGCCGGTGAGGCGGAGTGCCATGGTGTACAGCTCGTCCTGGTAGCGATGAACGAGCGGTGTGAAAGCGTCCCGATCACCGCGACGGCAGCGGTCGAGGAGCGCCTCGTCGTCCATCTGCCCAACATACGCGGAGTTCGGCTCGCCGGTTCCCGATCGGCGCGAATGCCGGGTCGACGCCACCCTCCCGGTTCAGCGCCGGCACCTCTCCGTCACCCCAGAGGGTGAGGACCGCCGGCGGATGCTGTGTCAGAGTGGGGTCGTGGACGTACACCCCCTGCGCGCCGACGAGGCCGTCGCGGTCGCCGCCTCGCTGCGCCACCGGATCGTGGTCGCGGACCGCATGGAGCGGCAGCGGCGCGACGAGTGCCTCTACCTGGTGGCCTGGGTGGGCGGCAACCCCGTGGGTCAGGCCCTCCTTCACCGGCGACGGCCCCCGGCCCTCTGCGTGGCCCATCCGCTGGACGCGCTCCCCTACCTCGAGGACGTCTTCGTGGTTCCGGAATGCCGCAACCGCGGGATCGGGACCGCCCTCCTCGAGGCGGCCGAGAGGGCCGCCGCGTTCCGCGGCGACCAGGGCGTGAGCCTGGCGGTCAGCACCGGCAACAGCGGAGCCCGGCGCCTCTACGCGCGCCTCGGCTACGTCGATGCCGGCGTGCCGGTGCACCGCCAGTCGACCTCCGACCACGCCGCCGACGGCGCGGGCTGGAGCGGGAACGAGACCGTCGTGGACCTGGTGAAGCGGATCGACTGCCTGGCCGTCACGGTGAGACCGGACGGCGAGTGGGGGGGACCACCGGTCCGCGCGTGAGACCGGGCGGTGAGCACCGTGGCGGCGGGCCGGCCCGCCCACCGCCGGGACCGGCTCAGCGCAACCGCACGAAATCCACGTTGGCCCGGTACTCGTCGAGGCTGCGCGCGTTCATGTACGACATCGAGCTGCGCAGGCCGGCCAGGTAGCGGTTGATCACCCCGCTCACGTGCCCCTTGTACGGGACCATGGTCTCGGCCCCCTCCACGTACTCGGGCTCGTCCCGGCCCGCCTGCTGCTGCACCGAGAAGGAGGCGGCGCCGCGCATGATCTTGTACTTCTTGCCGTCGAGCATGATCACCCGCCCGGGCGCCTCGCCGGTGCCGGCCAGGGCCGATCCCACCATGACCAGGTCGGATCCGAGGGCGAGAAGCTTGCAGAGATCGGCGGGCTCGCGCACCCCGCTGTCCCCGACGATGAGGGCGCGGCGCCGCACCCGGGCCGCCTCGGCGACCGCGTAGGGAGTGGGCACGAAGACGCCGGTCTCGGTCCGGGTCTCGCAGACCGCCCCCCCGGCGATGCCCACCCGGATAGCGTCCGCCCCCCGGTCCTCCAGCCAGGAGAAGGCCTCGGCCGAGGCGACGTTGCCGGCGATGAGGGTGATGTCGTCGCGGCGCTCGCGCGCCCAGGTCAGGGCCGCCCCCACCTGCTGGTGAGCGCCGTTGGCGGTATCGAGGCAGATGATCCGGCACCCGGCCTCGACCAGGGCCTCGAAGCGCTCGCGGTAGTCGCCGGTGACACCGAGGGCCGCCCCGATCGCGGCGGGCCCGGGCTTGCGACTGGCGCTCCGGAACTGAGCGACCTCCTCGTCGACCGTCTGGAAGCGGTGCAGGATCCCGAGGGCGCCGACCTCGGCCAGCGCCTGGCACATCTCCGGCCCGCAGACGTCGGGCATCGGCGAGCCGAGGATCGGGACCTCCAGCGAGAGCGCGCCGAGGGTCACGCCGGGTCGCGCGTCGGAGCGATGGGGGAGGCTGGAGGCGTGCCGCGGAACCAGGCTGATGTCGTCGTAGTCGAAGGCCACCGGCGTCTCGTCGAGGCGATCCAGGGGCGAGCTGAGGCGAGCGGTCAGGGGGGCGGCCATGGCGTCCTGATTGTGCCAGGCGGCGACCCGGGAGGCTGGCGGTAGGTCGGGGGTCGGCGCGTCCGCAGGCGCGGACGGGCATCCCGACCCAGGGCGGCGAGAGTCCGGAACCCAGATCTGCGGGTCCAATCGGAGGCCCTCTCCGCGCCGTGGTACCGTGACCGGTGGCCACCCGAGGTTGGGCGCGGACGGCATCGAGGAGGGCGTCGCATGACGGCACTGGATGACGAGCCGGGGTACTCGCTGACGACCGAGGACGTGGACGTGGGGCTGGTGCCGCGCGAGGTCCAGCTCTGCCCCGGCTGCGGCCGGCCTCGGGGAAGGTGGGAGAAGGGGGGTCTCGGCTTCGACGCCGGGGAGGACGGCCGCTGGTGCTGCGGCGGCTGCTACGCGGAGACCGGCTGCACCTGCGGCGATTGAGCCTGCCTGCGGATCCGGTCCCCGCCGGCTGACCGCGGCCGGCTCAGCCTCGCCGGTGATTGGTCTCGGGGAGCACCCGCACGGTGACCCTCTGCTCGCCGGGCTGCCGGTTGGGATAGCGATCGAGCCCGCGGTACTTCTTGGCGAGCCGGTCGATGTGGTCGTCGGCCCCCTCCTCGATCAGCTCCGCGCGTCCCCGGATGACCATGGTGCGGTAGTCGTCGTTGCGGTCGGTGACCGAGATCGCGATCCGCGGGTCGCGGCTCAGGTTGCGGTACTTGAGCCTACCCTTGGCGGTGTTGAAGAGGACGGCCTCGCCGTCGGTGTCGACCCAGACCGGCGTGACGTGAGGAGAGCCGTCGGGCATCACGGTGGCGACGTGGGCGAGAACCTTCTCCCGGAGCAGGGCGACCTGGTCGTCGGTGAGCTGGGGATGGGACGGGCTGGCCATGGTCTCTCCTCCTGAGTTTCGGGTCCAGGTATACCGGACCGGGCCCGTCGCGCGAGCCCGCCCCAGGGCCGGCGGGACCGACGACGGCCGCTGGGACGTGAGAAGCTAGCCGCGACGCCGAGGTGGCGGAATGGCAGACGCAGCGGTCTCAAAAACCGCCGGGGGCAACCCCGTGTGGGTTCGACTCCCACCCTCGGCACCAGCTTGCCAGGTTCAGGCTGCCTCGGTGGGCACGACCTTGCTGAAGGCGATCGTCAGCGTCCCCGCGAGCGTCAGCACCATGCCGGCGACCGCCAGCGACCATGCTCCATTCCGCGGGCTGTCGCCCAGGAAAGCGATGCCCACCACGATCGGCACGATCGACTGGGCGGCCGTCGTCGAGGCGGCGACGACGCTGGCGTGGCTTCGCTGCAGGGCGATGGTGAAGAGCAGGAGGCCGACCAGCCCGTAGGCCAGCATCGACCAGAGAAGAGGGCTCAGCAGGATCTGCCAGAACGGGTGGGGCACCACGAGCATCCGGCCCGCCACGGCGGTGCCGCCGAAGGCGACACCGTCGAGGACGCCCAGCGCGATGGTGGCACTGTGCTGGTGACGCGCCACCACCACCGAGCCGACACCGGCGACCCCCAGTGGAAGCAGGACCACCGCCCAGCGCACGGCCGCAGCGGCGGTATGGGCCCTCTCCGGTGCCCCGGCGAGGGCCAGGAGGGAGAGCCCGACCAGGATGCCCACGATCGCCCCCCACGCCACCCCGCGCAACCGACGTTGAAAGGCGAGGTGCTCGATCAGAGCGGTGATGACGACGTTGAGGGCGATGATCGGCTCGGCAACGAAGAGGGGCAGGTTCTGCACGGCGACGACGGTGAGCAGGAAGGAGGCACCGTCGAGCGCGAGCCCGAGCAGGTACGGCCAATCGTCGAGCAGACGCCAGAGCAGGCGGAGACGCAGCGAGGACGCGCGCTCCTCCTGATCGGCGCTCACCTTCTCCAGCACCGCCGCCACGCCGATGCTCACCGCGCATCCGAAGGCCGCCAGCAGCGCCGGCCCGAAGGGCATCGGGCCACGGTATCAGAGCACCGGTTCGACTCCCACCCCCGGCGGGAACCTGCAGGGGATGCCGGCGCGACCGCGGCGCTCTCAGCCCCGCCTCGCCTCCTCGAAGACGCGGCGGGCAAGGGGCCCTCCCGGCGCCGTCCCCTTGAGGACGACGATCACCAGCAGGGCGGCGAGCACCGACAGCCGGGTGGCCCTTCCGGCCCCGCGCTTGCTGACCGCCATCGCCACCATGACGCCGGCTGCGGCCACCGCCCAACCCTCGGGCGAGACCGGGGCGAGGCCCCAGCCCAACCGGCGGGGACCGAACCATGCTTTCTTTCCGATCAGAGGTGAGGTACGCACCACCACATTCTGGCAAGCCGGCCCGGATCCGGCCAGCGACCGGCGGGGCGAGGGCGGCTGCCGCCTGCCTTGACGCGACACCCGGCGAATGTCCATCCTCAACCGGTGCGGCTCGCGACCTGGAACGTGAACTCGGTGACGGCCCGGCTGCCGCGACTCCTGGAATGGCTGGACGCGACCCGCCCCGACGTGGTGTGCCTCCAGGAGACCAAGGTGGCGGACGGCGCCTTCCCGTCGGCGGAGGTCGCCGCCCTCGGCTACGCGACCGCCACCAACGGCAGCGGCCGCTGGAACGGCGTGGCCCTCCTCTCCCGGGTCGGGCTCGAGTCGGTGACCGCCGGGTTCACCGCTGAGCCCGGTTACCCCGAGGTGGAGGCACGGTCGGTCTCCGCGACCTGCGCGGGGGTGCGCGTCTGGTCGGTGTACGTTCCCAATGGGCGGACCCTCGACAGCCCCCACTACACCTACAAGCTGGCCTGGCTCGCCGCCCTCCGCGACGCGCTCGGGAGCGAGACCGGTGCGGGTGGCCCGCCACTCGCCGTCTGCGGCGACTTCAACGTCGCTCCCGGTGATGACGACGTGTGGGACCCGGCGGAGTTCGCCGGCTCCACCCACGTCAGCCCGGCCGAGCGCGAGGCCGTGGCGGCGCTGCTGGATCTCGGCCTCGCCGACGTCAGGCCCCGGGCCCTCAAGGGACGGCCGTTCACCTACTGGGACTACCGCGCGGGGATGTTCCACAAGGGGATGGGGATGCGCATCGACCTGGTGCTCCTGAGCCGGTCGCTGGCGGCGCAGGTCACCGATGCGTACATCGACCGCGAGGCCCGCAAGGGCACCGCCCCGTCCGATCACGCACCGGTGGTCGTGGAGATCGCCACCGGGGCCTGAGACGCTCCCGGCCGGGGCAGGGTCGCCGCCGACCGTTCCCCGGGCTCGACGACGAGGAGCGCCACCACGAGGAGGAGGGCGAGGGCCTCGAGGTGGGGCCCCGAGACGATGAAGAAGGTGTCCACCACATAGGCCGCGTTGAGCAGGACGGCCGCCGCGAGCGCGGCTGCCGGGGTTCTCCGGCCCAGCACGGCCAGCGGCACGGTCACCGCGATGAGGTCGTAGGCGTAGACGTGGGGGGCGAGGAGCAGCGAGGCCGCGATGCCGAGAGCCAGCATGTGAAGGGGGCGGCCCATCAGGGAACGCCGCCGCCAGAGCAGCCAGGCGCAGGCGATCGCCGCCAGGGCCGCCGCGACGGTGAAGCCGAGGCCGTTGCCCCCGAGGCCGGCGAAGGCACCGGGGATGCCAATGCTGGTCGCGACCGCGGGGCCCTGCTCGCCGAGGAGGGAGAGCCACTGTCCGATCCCCCCGGGGCCCACGAGGCAGAGGGAGGCGCCGGCCCAGCAGGCGACCCCGACCACCATGCCCAGGACCGCGCGCCACTCCCCCGCCGCCAGCAGCGCGAGGGGAACCAGCCACGCGGTCTGTGGCTTGAGGAGGGGCAGGGAGAGCAGCAGGCCCGCCGCGAAGGGCCGACCGGCCCCGAGCAGCACGGCGCCGGCGACCAGGGGGAGCACGAGCAAGCCGTCGACCTGGCCCAGGTGGTAGTTCCAGGCCGCCGGCAGCGAGATCAGGGTCAGGGCGAGCAGGGCGAGGCCCGCGGGACCGTGGATGGCCAGCCCGAGCCGGCGCCAGAGGAGGACGCCCGCGGCAACCACGCAGCCTGCTGAGAGCGCGAGGAACACCGCGAAGCCGGCGCTCGGCGGCAGGCCGGCCAGCGGCCGGTAGGCGAGCGCCACCAGCGGGGTCTCCAGGAAGGCGTCGAAGGCCGCGCCCTTCTGACCCAGAAGGACCGCCTGAGCGTGCACCTGGGCGGCGTGGCAGTAGAGGCACCCTCCCGCCCCCAGGATCCGGGCCCCGGTGATCATGGCGAGGTAGTCGGTGCGCAGCGGGGCACGCAGACCGTAGGAGGCGAAGGCGCCCGTCACCGCCAGCATGGCGGCGACCACCACCAGCACCATCAGCGGCGAGGAGAAGGCGTGCAGGAGCCTGCCCTCGAACCTGTCGACGATCCGCCGGGTGCCGCCGGGGGGGCGGGAGCGACCGGGCCGGGATGGCTGCAACGACACGCGCCTCAATTGGGGGGTGACTCGCCGGTGAACCCCACGCAGAGCGTATTTGCCGGCCTCGGGGTCCGGATTCGCGGTCACGTCACCGGACCGTCACAGGCGGGTGTTTGCTAGCCTCGGCGGCCGTGAGCGAATGGATCGAGTGGCACCAGCGGTACGACGCCGACCCCGCCATGGCCGAGCGGCTGCGGGTCGTCCAGGAGCAGGTCCGGCGGGCTCTCGACCGCTGCCCGACCGGTCCGATCGCGGTCATCAGCCTGTGCGCGGGCGATGGGCGCGACCTGCTCGGAGCTCTCCACGGCCACCGGCGGCGCGGCGATGTCCGTGCCCGTCTGGTCGAGCTGGAGCCGGAGCTGGTCGCCCGAGGTCAGGCGCAGGCGGCGGAGCTGGGCATCGCCGGCATCGATCTCTAGGTGGGGGACGCGGCCGAGACGGACGCCTACGCGGGCGCGGTGCCGGCGGACGTCGTCCTCGTGTGCGGGGTCTTCGGCAACATCACCGACGCGGACGTGGAGACGACGGTCCGCCATCTGCCCGAGCTGTGCGCTCCCGGAGCCACCGTGATCTGGACCCGGGGCCGGTTCCAGCCCGACCTGACGCCGGCCATCCGGGAGTGGTTCGGGGACGCCGGCTTCACGGAGATCGACTTCATCGCCATCCCCGGGTCGACCGGATCCGTCGGTATCCACCGCCTCGCGGGAGCCTCGCGGGTGTTCCAGCCCGGGGTCCGGCTCTTCACCTTCCTGGAGAAGGAGGAGCGGCCCTCCACCGTCGCCCGGGCGCGCGACTGAGGCGGGGCCGGGACGCGCGACGGAGGCGGGCCGGGAAGCGCGCGGAGACCCGGGCCGGCAAGCCGGCCCGGGCACGCACGGAGGATGGGTATCGAGGTGAGCACCGGGGCCTCTCGCTCGCCCACGGTCCGCTCACACGATGTCGGATCGCCGGTGAACGACCGGTGGCGCGCGGGTTAAGCGTCGGGGAAGGGAGGGGAGGCGAAGAGCCTCCGCAGGTGCCCGGCGCCGGTCAGAAGCCGGGCGGCAGCTCCGCGACGATCCGCCCCACCAGCACCGCGGGTGCGGCCCGGGTGGCGTCCACGGTGAGATCCGCAACCCGGCCGTAGAGGGGGTCGCGAACCCGCGCCATCTCGCGGAGCGTGGCGAGCAGGTCACCGGCGAGAAGGGGGTGGTGGCCGTCGTCGCGGCGCAGGCGTGCGGCGAGATGGGTGACCTCGACGCGGAGCCACACCGTCCACGCCAGGCCGATCAGGCCGGGAAGCCGGGGGTCGAGGATCGTCGCCGCCGCCGCGGCCACCACCGGCGCCGGACGATGCGCGAGCCCCAGCGCCAGGACCTCGACCTCGATGCGGCGGAGAACGTCGAGGCCGCGCTCGGCGCCGAGCCCCGCCGCCGCCATCCCGGTCAGCTCCTTGAGCTGGGCGTCACCGTCCCAGAACGGCCGCCCCAGGCGCTCGGCCAGGGCAGTCCCGACCGTGGTCTTGCCACACCCCATCAGGCCGACGAGGACGATCGGGCGGCTCACGGCGAGCAGCCCGTGCCGGCCGGGGTGGGCTGGCGGACCCGGGCCGACGCTGCGGCCGGCACCGCGGGCTTCCGGGGGTCGGACGGGCAGCTCCGAGGAGGGATGACCGGTCGGATCGGTGCGCGCACGGGATCTGGATTGTCGCGCTCGGCGGTCCCCGGGGTGGCCATTTCGCACCGGAACGGCGTAGGCTGGGCGTCCAGACGCGGTGGCGTGCTCCTTTCCGTCCGTTCGACACGCTGCAGCCACCGGGGCGTACCAGCGGGAGTGGTGTTGACCGAGAAACCAGGGCAGGAGGGCGGCCTCACGGCGCCGGCGGGGTCCCGGCGGCCGGATTCGCCCCTCTCGCCACCACCCGTCGACATCGTGGGGCACGCGAGCCGTCCCGGTCAGCCCCCTGCCGTGGGGGTGCCGAGCCTCGAGCTGCCGCGGACCGACGGCGCCGGTACACAGGCGAGCTCACCGGCCGCCGACGGGCTGCGGCCCGATGGCGTCGGCATCCCGACGGCCCCCCCGGCCAACGGCCTCGCAGCCCGCTTCACGCCGCCAGCACCTCCAGCCCGTTACCTCACGCCCTTCGGCGACGCCCGGCCGCCGGGCCCACCGCTGACGGCATCCGACGATGGCCGGACGAGCCGCGTCCCAGCGCCCGGTGATCGGCCTGAAATCGCTCCGCTGACCCCTCCCGGTGACGCCCCCGCGCGCCATCTGCCGCCGTTCGCCAGCGCCCCCGCGCGACACCTTCCGGCGCGCGGCGACGCCTTCGCCCGTCACCTGCCGCCGATCGATGGCGTGCCGGCGCCTCCCCTGCCTCCGCCCACCGGCGCCGCCACCGGGCCGCCCGCGCCCACCGACGCTCCCCCACGTCCCCTGCCACCGCCGGGCAGCGCCCTCACCCGGCCCCTCCCGTCCGCCGACAGCGTTCTGGCGCGCCGCCTTCCACCCACGGGCAACGGTCCGACCTCCCGCCCACTGCCGCCCGGGGACGGCGCTCCGGCGCTCCCCCTGCCCACCGGCAATGGTTCGGGAGCCCGACTGCGGTCGCCCGCGGCCGACGCGCCGACCGTACCGCCACCGGACGGCCGGCAGCCGAACGGTAGCACCGCCTCGGCTCCCACCCGCGTGCAGAGTGCCCCCGGACCCGGCGTCTCCGGACCGCCGGCGCTCGCCCCGGGTGTTTCGGGCGCCAACGGCGAGGCGCCCACCGGCCCGCGCCGGACCCCGGGCGAGGGAGCGGGCCGTCCGCCCGGCGCGCACCACCCCGGGGAGGGGCCCACCGGCTGGAGACCACTCCCGGAACCGGCGCTCGCAACCCCGCAACGCCCGGCGCCGGCCCGCACCGTCGGCCGGCTGGCGTCGCTCGCCCCGGACCCGGAGCCGAAGGCGGCGATGCGACCCGCCCCGACTCCGCCGCGCACGGCCCAGGATTTCGCCCCCGAACGGGTGAGCGGGCCGGTCAAGGATCGCCCGGCGACCAGGGGCCTGCGGCGCGCGGTCCGCTCGATCTCCTTCGGGATCATCACACCTGGTCCCAGCCGGTCCGAGCGCCACGAGCGCGACCTGATCGCCACCGCCATGACGCCCATCGGCACCTGCCGCCGGGTGGCCATCGTGTCGCGCAAGGGCGGCATCGGCAAGACCACCACGACCCTGATGCTGGGACACACCTTCGCGACCCACCGGAGGGACCGGGTGGTGGCGCTCGACGCCAACCCCGACGCCGGGTCGCTGGCGTACCGCGTCCACCGCGAGACCGACGCCACCATCACCCAGCTCCTCCGTGCCGCGGAACGGATCCGCCGCTACAGCGACATGCGCAACTTCACCAACCAGTCGCCGACCCGGCTGGAGGTGCTCGCGTCGGACGACGACCCGACCATCAGCGTCGCCCTGGGCGAGCCCGAGTACCGGCAGGTGCTGCACGTGCTGGAGCACCACTACAACCTGATCCTGATGGATACCGGGACGGGCATCCTCGACTCGGCGACCCAGGGCATCCTCCGGATCGCCGATCAGATCGTGGTCTGCGCCGCTCCCGGCATCGACGCCTCCCGGGCCTCGAGCCTGACCCTCGACTGGCTCGACGAGCACGGTTACCACGATCTGGTGTCCGACGCCGTGGTCGTCATCAACCAGGTCCGCAAGCGCCACAGTCGCGAGCTCCAGTCGGTGGTCGATCACTTCGCCAAGCGCTGCCGGGCGGTGGTCAAGGTGCCCTGGGACCCCCACCTCGCGGAGGGCTTCGAGGTGGACGTCGAAGATCTCCGGCCTGCGACCAGCACCGCCTATCTCACCGCGGTGGCCGCGGTGGCCCGGAGCTTCGGACTCCCCTCCCACCGCCACTAGGGACCGGGGCGTCCGATGGCGGATCGCCACCCCCCGCCCGAGCACTACTTCAGCCCTGAGCCGGCCGTCGCCACACGGCCACGGGAGGTGACGGTCCAGCTCCCGGATCAGACCATCGTCCTTCACACCGACCGAGGCGTCTTCAGCCTCGCCGGGCTCGACCCCGGCACCGAGGTGCTCCTCCGCGGCGTCCCCGCGCCGCCCGCCGCCGCAACCCTCCTCGACCTCGGCTGCGGCCACGGGGTGGTGGCGATCGCCATCGCCCGCCGCGCCCCCGGAGCCCGGGTCATCGCGGTGGACGTCAACAGCCGGGCGCTGGAGCTCACCCGCGACAATGCCGCCGCCAACGGGACCGGCAACGTCGTGGTCTGCCGGCCCGAGGACGTCGACGGCAGCCTCCGCTTCGCGGCGATCTACAGCAATCCGCCGATCCGGGTGGGTCGCCCGCTGCTCCTGGAGCTGCTCACCACCTGGCTCGCCCGCCTCGCGCCGGATGGCCATGCCTACCTGGTGGTCCAGCGCCACCTCGGAGCGGACTCGCTCTCGGAACGGCTGCGGAGCGAGGGCTTCGACGTTGCCCGCATCGGCTCCAAACGCGGCTATCGGCTCCTCGACGTGCGGAGCGCCGCACCCAGGCTGCATGATGGCTGACCATGCTCGCCGCGATCACCATCGGCATTGACCCGATCGCGTTCCAGATCGGCTCGCTGGCCGTCCGCTGGTACGGGATCTTCTACGTGGTGGCCTTCGTGGTCGCCTATTACCTGGGCGCCCGGCCCCACCTCCTCCCCCGGGGCATCACCGAGGACAACCTGGAGCGCTGCACCGGCTGGACCATCCTCTTCGGTCTGATCGGGGCGCGGCTCTACTACGACGTCCAGAACCTGGACATGATGCACAACCCCGTCGACCTCATCGCGGTGTGGCAGGGGGGGATGGCCTTCTACGGGGCGATCATCGCGGGCGTCGCCACCCTGGTGGTGCTGAGCTGGCGCTGGCACCTGCCCTTCTGGACCGTGCTCGACGGCGCCGCGTTCTTCGCCGTCGTGGGCCAGCCCATCGGCCGCATCGGCAACATCATCAACGGCGACATCCTCGGCGGGCCGAGCAACCTGCCCTGGGCGACCGCCTACACCAACACCAACGCGGTGCTCCAGCCCGGCTACCGTCTCGGGGTCTTCTACCAGCCCGCCGGCGCCTACGAGGCGCTGGGGACGCTGGTGATCCTGCTGATCCTCATCGGGATCCGGCGCCGCAACGTGCGCCCCGGGGTGGTCATGATCAGCTACGTCGCGCTGTACTCGGTGAGCCAGCTCCTGCTCGACTTCCTCCGCCAGAGCGAGCCGGTGATCTGGCTGGGGCTCAAGGAGCTGCAGCTCACCGCGATCGTCTCACTGGTCCTGCTGGTGCCGCTGATGGTCGTGATCTGGCGCCGGACCGAGGGGCGCCCTTCGCAGACGCCGAGGGCACCCGCAGAGCCCGCGGAGCCCACCGTCGCCGGACCGGACAGCACGGAGGCAGCCACGCCCTGACGCGCTGAGATGGATTGCCGACCATCGACAGCCGGAGCCTCCCCCCGGCGGACGCGCCAGCGCCGGGTGCGCTCCGCCGCCATGGTGCTGCTCTGCTTCCTGGCCGTCGCGAGTTGCGGAGCGTCACCGGCCTGCCCTCGCTCACCGCAGCACCGGCGAGCACCGCAACACCGGGGCCCTCCGCCGCCTCGGTGGAGACCCGGCTGCTCGTCCAGCAGGGACTCTCCATCGGCCTGGCGTCCACCGTGATCCAGAGCCAGGTGACGGTGCTGGAGGACGCGTTGTTCAGCTCCACCGGGTGCAAGCCGCTGACCGCGGGATCCGGTTCGTCGAAGGTGCTGCAGACGTCGACGAGCGGCAACCTCACCACGGCGGACGTCGACGTCTATTACGACGCGAGCTGCAGCCAGCCCTACATCGTGGCGGCGGCGACGCTCACCGGCGCGACCGGGTCGATCACGGTCAAGGAGACCGCCACCTACTACGGACCGAGCGATGCGACCCTCGGAGTCCTCAGCCTCACCGAGAGCATGGTCGTGGCCGGAACGTCCGAGGAGATCTCGAGCATCACCGTGGACGGAACCGGCACCTTCACGCCGCAGGGTGGCGAGCCAGTGGTGAGCCTCGGCCTGGAGTGCGAGATCCCCGCCGGCAGCAGCCAGCCCCCGCCGTTCGGCTGCAGCGGGGCCATCGCGCAGCCGTTCCCGCAGCTCGGGCTCTCGCTCGCCTCGCTCACCCCTCTCACCATCACGCTGACGCCGCTCGCGGGCAGCACCGGCAGCAGCTACGGCGTGGCCTTCGCCGGGGCGCAGTCAACCCTCGAGACCGGTCCCGCCGGCTCCCTCTCGATCGCGACGCCGACAGCGACCACATTTGCGATCGGCGGCACGGGAACGGTGACCGGCTCGGACAGCATCTCGGGCAACGCCGCCCTCTTTGCCCTCTTCACGCCCGCGCCGACGTCCTGGAGCGTCGTGAACGCGAAGGACAGGACGAGCTTCACCCTCAGCATCGTGAGCAGCAGCACGCAGGGAGCGCTCGCCGGCAGCGTGACGACCGCCGCGGGCAAGTCCCTGGCGCATCTCACCCTCGACCAGTCCGGCACCGGGACGATCACCTACACCGGCGGGAGCAGCGCGGCGGTCACGAGCTGGACCCTCGGAGGCTGAGCGCGGGCGAGGGCCCTCGTCCAGCAGCGCCCAATCCTTGCTGGCAGCGCCGCCCTCCTTCCCGGCAGCGCGCGGCAGCCCCTCCACCTCTCGCGGTCGGGCCTCGAAGGTCGAGCCACCCCCCCGGACACGGCTCCCGGCTGTCGGCGGCTGCCTATACTCGGGCACGTGCTCGCCGCCAACATCTTCAACATCATCGGCGTCGTCCTGGAGATCCTGACCTTCGTCGTCCTGATCCGGGTGCTCATCTCCTGGATCCCGGGGCTCAACCCGTACCACCCGCTGGTCCGGCTGATCAAGGCCATCGCCGATCCGATCCTGGCCCCCTTCCGCGGCCTGCTCCCGACCTTCGGCGGCATGCTCGACATCTCGCCGGTGCTCGCCATCATCGTCCTCGAGGTGCTGGCCAACGTCTGCTTCTCCCTCTCGTACAACGTCGGCCTGACCGGGGTGTCGCTGGGAGCGATCCTGGTGAACGCGCTCGAGCAGCTGGTCCTCACCCTGATCGTCATCGTCGCCGTCCTGGTCCTGCTCCGCTTCCTCCTCTCGCTCTTCCACGCCGATCCCTGGCATCCGCTGACCCGCGGTCTGCGGGCCATGGCCCAGCCCTTCGTCCGCCCCTTCGACGGCATCGTCGCCCACCGCTCGGGGATCGATGTCGCGGCTCTGATCGCCTTCGTCGCCTACCTGGTGGTGTTCCTGGTCGCCAAGCTGGCGCTCGACTGGCTGGCCGGCCTGCTGTGACCGGCATGCCCTGACCGGCACCCGGCCGGTTCCGGGTCGAACCTCAGCGCCGGCGGGCCGCCTCCCGGTCGGGAGCGCGCTGGCGCTCCACCTCCACCCGGTACGCGGAGTCGCCGAGCAGGGACTCCACGGCCCGCTCCAGGGCGGGGCCGGGCTCGACGTTCCATTCGCCGCCGAGGACGACCTCGTCGACCGATCGTGATCCCTGCACCTGGACCACGACCGGAGCCTCGCCGGGGTGGCGTCCGAGGATGTCACGCAGGGTCGGGAGGAGCCCCTCCTGACCCGCCGACAGCCGCAGCCGGACCCGGCTGTTGCGCCGCCAGGCGGCCAGGCGGGCGTCGTCGAGACCGTACACCGCCTCGGCGATGACGCTCACCGACTCGGCATCCGGGTGCTCCTCCTCGTCCGGCGTGAGGGTGCCGTTCTGGGGACCGAGGGCCGGAGTGCGACCGTTGCGGCCGGCCTGGACGCGCCCGCGCACGACGATCACCTGGTCGGGGCGGAGCAGGTCGGCGCACTCCTCGAAGATGCGCGCGAAGACCACCACCTCGCAGGCCCCGGAGAGGTCCTCCAGGGTCATGAAGGCCATCCGCTGGCCGGTGGTGCTGCGCCGGGGGATGAAGGCGCGCAGATCGCGGATCGCCCCCCCGATCTGGACGTAGATGCCGTCGAGGTGAGCGCCCAGCTCGCCGATGGCGGTGTCGACGCGCTCGGCGATGCGATCGGCGATCCGGCGCAGGGGGTGGTCGCTCAGGTACATCCCGAGGTATTCGCGCTCCCAGCGCAGCCGCTCGTCGGCGGGAACCGGGGTGACGTCGGCGACTGCGCCGAACTCGTCCACGGGGGAGAGGACCAGGGAGGTCTCGTCGGTGGCGCTGTCCCCGAAGAGCGAGCCCTGGCCCAGGTCGCGCTCGCGGCGGATCTGGGCGGCCCGGTCCAGGGCGCGATCCAGGGTCGCGAGCAGCAGACCCCGCTCGCCCAGGCTGTCGCAGGCGCCGCTGCGGATCAGCGCCTCGAGGAGGCGCCGGTTGAGATCACGCCCCCCCACCCGCAGGCAGAGGTCGACGAGGCTGGCGTAGGGACCACCGGTCCGTCTCTCCTCGACCAGCTGCTCCATGACCCGGTCGCCGGCGCCCTTGATGTGGGTCAGGCCGTAGAGGATCTCGCCCTTCCCCGGGTCGCCCACCGCGAACCCCGCCTCGCTGCGGTTGACATCCGGCAGCATCACGGTCAGTCCGCGCGCGTGGGCATCGAGGATGGTCTGTTTCAGCTTGTCGAAGTCGCCGGCCCGGCTGTTGAGCAGCGCCGCCATGAACTCCAACGGGTGGTTGGCCTTGAGGTAGGCCGTCTGGTAGCCGATCAGCCCATAGCACATCGCGTGCGCTTTGTTGAAGCCGTAGCCGGCGAAGTGGTCGATGAGGTCGAAGAGGGCGGCGGCGGTGCCCTCCGCGACTCCCCGGGCGACGGCGCCGGCCAGGAACTTCTCCCGCTGGTGGGCCATCTTGACCTTGTCCTTCTTGCCCATCGCGGCGCGCAGCACATCCGCCTCGCCGAGGCTGTAGCCGGCCACGGCGGAGGCGATCTGCATCACCTGGTCCTGGTAGATCATGGTCCCGAATGTTTCCGCCAGGACTGGCTCCATCTCGGGGAGCAGGTAGGTGACCTGTTCCTCACCGCGCTTGCGCCGGATGTAGAGGTCGACGACCCCGCCCTCGATGGGACCGGGACGGTTGAGCGCGTTGGCAGCCGCCAGGTCGGCGAGCGAGTGCGGCTGCATGTCGATGAGGATCCGCTTGGCGAAGGTCGCCTCGAGCTGGAAGACCCCGTGGGTGTCCGCCTTGCCGAGCAGCTCGTAGGTGGGGGGGTCGTCGAGGGGGATGGCGTCGATGTCCATCCGCACCCCCCGTACCTTCTCGATGTTCTCGACCGCCTCCTGGATCACGGTGAGGTTGGAGAGCCCCAGGAAGTCGATCTTGAGCAGGCCGATCCGGCTCACGCCCTTCATGTCGAACTGGGTGACCACGCCCTCGTTGCCCGAGGTGGCGCGGGCCAGGGGGACGATGCTGGCGAGCGGCTCGGCGCCGATGACGACACCCGCGGCGTGGGTCGAGGCGTTGCGGCAGATGCCCTCGAGGCGGCGGGCGATGTCGATGACGCTGCGGGCCCAGGGCTCGTTGTCATAGAGGTCGCGGAGGTCGCGCGCCTCGGCCAGCGCGCGATCCAGGGTGATGCCGATGGACGCCGGGACCAGCTTGGCCAGCCGGTCGACATCGGGGAGAGGGACATCCAGGACCCGGCCGACGTCGCGGATGGCGGCCCGGGCGGCCATGGTCCCGAAGGTGATGATCTGGGCGACCCGGTCCTGGCCGTACTTCCCGGTCACGTACTGGATGACCCGGTCGCGCCGCCGGTCGTCGAAGTCGATGTCGATGTCGGGCATCTCCCTGCGCTCCAGGTTGAGGAAGCGCTCGAAGATCAGCCCGTAGCGGAGGGGGTCCACGTTGGTGATGCGCAGCACGTAGGCGACCAGCGACCCGGCCGCGCTGCCCCGCCCGGGGCCGACCACGACCCCGTCGCAGCGCGCGGCGCGGATCAGGTCCCAGACGATCAGGAAGTAGGCGGAGAAGCCGGTCTGGCGGATGACGTCCAGCTCCATCGCCAGCCGTTCCCGCGCCTCACGCGAGGGATCGCCGCCGTACCGCTCGGCCAGCCCCTGCTCGCACAGCTCGGCCAGGTAGGAGTCGGCGTCGAGCCCCTCGGGGATGGGCGAATAGGCGGGGAGGTGATGCTGGCCGAGCTCCAGCTTCCAGTCGCAGCGCGCAGCCACGGCCACGGTGTTGGCCGCCGCCTCCCCATAGGCCGCGAAGCGCCGGCGCATCTCCTCGCCGCTCGCCACGTAGAACTGGGGCCCGTGGAAGCGGAGGCGCTTCTCGTCGTCCCGCCGGGAGCCGGTCTGGAGGCAGAGCAGGATGTCGTGCGCCTCGGCGTCGGCGGCGTCGATGTAGTGGGAGTCGTTGGTGCAGATCAGGGGGAGGCCGGTCCTCCGGGCGATCTCGAGAAGCCCCTCGCGAACCGCGGTCTCCTCGGTCATGCCGTGGTCCTGGATCTCCAGGAAGTAGCCGTCGGGGCCGAAGATCTCCTGGTGCTGGCGTGCCACCCGCTCGGCGGCATCGAGATCGCCGCTCAGGATCGCCTGGGGCAGCTCCCCGCCGACGCACCCGGAGAGGCAGATCAGCCCCTCGCTGTGGGCGGCGAGCAGCTCCTTGTCGATCCGCGGCCGGTAGTAGTAGCCCTCGAGGTGGGCGATGGTCGAGAGCGCCACCAGGTTGGCGTAGCCGGTGGCGTCGCGCGCGAGCAGGACGAGGTGGTTGGGGTCGCGGTCCGCGCGCCCCTCCTTGTCGCGGTGGGAGCGCGGCGCCATGTAGACCTCGCAGCCGAGGATCGGCTTGACCCCGGCCGCGATCGCCTCGGTGTAGAGGTCGACGGCGCCGTAGAGGACGCCGTGGTCGGTGACCGCCACCGCCGGCTGGCCCAGCGCCGCCGCGCGCGCCACCAGCTCGGGGATCCGGGCGGCACCGTCCAGCAGCGAGAACTCGCTGTGAGTGTGGAGATGGACGAAGGCATCCGCTCCCGTCGCCACCGTGGCCTTCGTCGCCTCCTCCACCATCTCCCTGGCGTCCTCGCCTCCGAACGCACGTACGTTAGCACCGCCGGCGGCCGGTCCCCCGGCGCGGCTCGCCACATTCTGACCGGCCCGCCACGGCCGCCGGGTGGCGGTCGCGAAGGAACACCGGCCGGCGCCGGCCCGTCAGTCGGGCGTCACGGCTCCGAAGAGGGCCGGGGGACGCCCTCCGCGGGCGCAGCCTGCAGAACGTAGACCAGGCGCCGGCTCACCGGGTCGACCTGGTCCCGCTCCGGCTCCCTGCGGAAACCCAGAGCTGCGTAGAGGCGCTGGGCGGAGAGCATGGACGGCCGGGTCCAGAGGACGAGGCGCGCGGCATCGGTGGCCCGGCTGCGCCGGATGCACTCGGACATCAGCGCCCGGCCGACCCCGCTCCGGCGATCGGTCCGCGCGACGGCAAGCCGCTGGACCTCGTTCTCGCCGGGGCCGGCCACCCGCGTGGCCCCCACACCGGCCCGCACCAGGCCGACCACCCCGATGACCCGCGATACCGGCGGATCCTCCGGTGTCGACGCCGCACCGGAGGCGTCCGGGGCCGGGCCGGCGGCGTCCCGGAGGGCGACCAGGATCTCCGTCCCGCGTGCCCACTCCGCGATCTCGCCAGCATGGAGTCGCCCGCCCCGGGGCACGACGCCCTCGCCGGCGTACACGTCCGTGATCAGGCGGGCGATCGCGCCGTAGAGTGGGGGGTCGGCGTGGACGATCTCGAAGGACATCGAGCGATCACTGTACCGGCCGCCGGCTCGGGGAACCCGCGCCCGCCGTCCTGCGTCTCACTGCTGTGAGACCGCCCGCTCTGCCGCTCCTCTGCTGCCTGGCCATAGCCGCGGCGGGCTGCGGGCTCGCACCCACCGCGGCCCGGGGCACCACCGCACCCTCGGAGCAGGCCGCGAAGCAGTCCCCCTCCCCCGCACCGGCCTCGCCAACCTCGCAGGCATCCCCGACGCCGACCCCGGCAGCGGCCGCACCCGGGACACCGACGCCAACCCCGGCACCCACCCCATCCGGTCCCGTGCTCGGCAGCGCCACCAACAGCGCGGGATGGACGGCGGTGGTGACCGCGGTACCGGGTGGTCAGCTCGAGTTCACGCTGACCGTCCTCGGCCCGCTCACCGTGTTCGGAGGCTGCGTCCCCACCCTCAGGGCGTGGGCGGAGACCCCGGCCGGCGCACCGGTCCCGACCCCGACCCCATCGCCCGCGGCGCACTGCCTGGCCATCGCTCTGGTGGTCATCCCAGCCGGTTCGAGCCGATCCTTCACCGCCAGCCTGCCCGAACCGTCGCCGCGGGGCACGTACGTGATCCGAGCCACCCTGGACGTGGAGAGCGGGTCCGCGGCCTCCGTCCCGCCGGTGACCGTCTCGACCTGACCGGCGGCTCCACCTCAGCGCCGCCCGCGGAGCGCCACCACCGACTCGACGTGATGGGTCTGGGGGAACATGTCGACCAGGTCGAGGGACTCCACCGCGTAGGGGCCGGAGGCGACCAGGACGTGGAGGTCGCGGGCCAGGGTGACCGGGTCGCAGGAGACGTAGACGACCCGCTCCGGACCGGCGAGGGCCAGCCACCCGGTGACCCGGCCGCCGCAGCCGGCGCGGGGAGGGTCGAGGACCAGGGCGTCGACCGGCCCTGATCCGGCGACCTCGGGGAGGGCGGACTCCACCGGGGCGACCACGTAGCGGAGGCGGTCTGCGACCTCATTGATGCGGGCGTTGAGCCGGCCCATCCGGGCGGCGCTGCGGTTGCTCTCGATGCAGACCACCTCGCGGGCCTCGGCCGCCAGCACGGCGCTGAGCACCCCGATCCCGGCGTAGGCGTCGACCACCCGCCGCCCGGTCACATCACCGAGGGCCGCGAGCACGCACCCGTAGAGCGCGTCCAGCTGGCCCCAGCTCACCTGGATGAACGACTCCGGCGACACCCGGTAGGACCGTCCCCGCCAGCGCAGGGTGGTGAGGTCGGTGCTCCACCGCTCCGGCTCGGGCAGGGACGCCGCCATCTCGTCGACCACCGACCGGTCGAGCCCACCGCCCGGCTTGGGGCGCAGGAGCAGCTCGGCACCCGCCTCCCCGGCGGTGACGTGGAGCACCGTCAGCGCAGGCGACCCGGCCCGACGGACCAGATCCGTGAGCCGGGGCAGCGCGCCGGCAATGCTCGGGTGGTGGATCAGGCAGTCGTCGATCGCCACCTTGCGCCAGCTCCGGGCCCGGTTGAATCCCAGGGTGGCGTCGCCCACCCCCCTCTCCCCCGGGATGACGTGGAACTCGCCGCGCCAGCGGTAGCGCCAGGGCTCCGGCATGCCGTGGAGCCGCGGCTGGGGCACCGCCACGCCGGTGCGGCGCAGGGCGTCCAGCACCACGTCGCGTTTGAGGAGCAGCTGGCGCGGGTACGCGATGTGCTGGAGCTGGCAGCCGCCGCACGCGGGGACGTAGGGGCAAGGCGGAGCCACCCGGTCCGACGAGCCCTCCCGCACGCCCTCGACCCGGCAGAACCAGGTCCTCCCCTTGCGGAAGGTGAGCTCCACCTCGACCAGCTCACCGGGGATGCCGCCGTCGACCAGCAGGGTGGCGCCGCCCGCATGGGCGAGGCAGAGGCCGCCGTGCACCATCCCCTCGCAGCGGACCTCGAGCCGGGCGCCGGCCCGGAGCGGCTCGTCGATCCGGGCCACGCCGGCGTCAGGCGACGAGGTGCTCACGCAGGAAGCCGGTGACCACCCGGGCGCCGGCCGGGTCAGGGGACGAAGCGCTCACGGAGCAGGCCGGTGACCACCCGGGCGTCGGCGCGGCCCCGGGTCGCCTTCATCACCCCGCCCACCAGCCGCTGCAGGGCCTGCTCCTTGCCGCCCCGGAAGTCGGCGACCGCGGCCGGGTTCTCGGCGATCACGGCGTCGACCAGCCGCTCCAGCTCGGCCTGGTCGCTGACCTGGGCCAGCCCGCGCTCGCGGACCACGGCGGCGGGATCTCCTCCTGGCAGGTAGAGCTCGTCGAGGAGGTCCTTGGCGGTGGAGCCGTTGATGCTGCCCTGCTCCACCAGCGTGATCAGGGCGGCCAGCCCGTCCACCCCGAGGCCGCTGCGATGGAGCGGGGTGCGGCTCTCGCGGCTGAGCCTCGCCACCTCCCCCATCAGCCAGTTGGCGGCAGCCTTGGCCGGAACCCCCGCGGCCACCAGGGCCTCGAAGGCGCGCGCATCCTCGCGCTCGGCGGTGATGATGGCGGCGTCGTAGGCGGAGAGGCCGTGCTCGCGCTGGAGCCGCTCGACCAGCTGCTGGGGCAGCTCGGGGAGGCCCGCCCGGACCCGCTCGACGAAGTCTGCCCCGAGGTGCAGGGGGGGCAGGTCAGGCTCTGGGAAGTAGCGGTAGTCGTGGGCGTACTCCTTGCTCCGCTGGGAGATGGTGGCGCCCTTGGCCTCGACCCAGCCCCGGGTCTCCTGGGCGATGGTCTCGCCCTGGTCGAGCAGCCGGCCCTGGCGGACGATCTCGAAGTCGAGGGCCCGCTGCACGGCCCGGAACGAGTTCATGTTCTTGACCTCGACCTTGACCCCGAGCTCCGTCTCGCCACGGCGGCGCAGCGAGATGTTGGCGTCGCAGCGGAACGACCCCTGCTCCAGGTTGCCGTCGTTGACCCCGATGTAGACGAGGATCTGGCGGAGCCGGACCAGGTATTCGCGCGCCTGCTCGGAGGAGCGCAGGTCGGGCTCTCCCACGATCTCCATCAGGGGGACGCCGGCGCGGTTGAGGTCGACCACCGAGCTGCGCGCCTGCTGGAGGATGTCGCCGGCGTGCTGCAGGGTGCCGGTGTCCTCCTCGAGGTGGACCCGGGTGATGCCGCAGCGCACCTCCTCGCCGTCGACCAGGAAGGTGAGGTGGCCGTTGCGCGAGAACGGCATGTCCCACTGGGAGATCTGGTACCCCTTGGGCAGGTCGGGATAGAAGTAGTTCTTGCGGTCGAACTTGCTGTGCTCGGGGATCTCGCAGTTGAGCGCCAGCGCGGTCCGCACCGTGTACTCGACGGCGACCCGGTTGATCACCGGCAGCACCCCGGGGAGGCCGAGGCAGACCGGGCAGGTGTTGCTGTTGGGCGGGCTGCCGATGTAGTCGGCGCTGCAGCCGCAGAACATCTTGCTCGCGGTGAGCAGCTGGCCGTGGACCTCCAGGCCGATCACCGGCTCGTAGCGCTCCACCACCTGCTCCAGGGTGCTCACCGCGCTGGTCGTGGTCATCGCGGTATCGCCGAGGCGGCCGGCGGTGCGGGCGGCTGCTCGGCGTGCCAGCCGGTCGCCTGCTCGTAGGCGTGGGCCACGCGCAGCACCCGCGCGTCCTGGAAGCGCGGCCCGATCACCTGCAGGCCGACCGCGAGCCCCTCGCTCAGCCCGCACGGCACCGAGATGCCGGGCAGGCCGGCGAGGTTCACCGGTAGGGTCAGGACGTCGCAGAGGTACATGGAGAGGGGATCGCTTCTCGCCCCCTTGGGGAAGGCGACGATCGGAGAGGTGGGGCAGACCAGCGCGTCGACCCTCTCGAAGGCGCGGTCGAATTCTTCCGCTATCAGGGTGCGCACCTTCTGCGCCTTCCGGTAGTAGGCATCGTAGTAGCCGCTGCTGAGCGCGTAGGTGCCGAGCATGATCCGGCGCTTCACCTCGGGGCCGAACCCCTGACCGCGGGTCGCCAGGTAGGTGTCGGTGAGCGACGGGCGGTCGACGTGGAGCCCGAAGCGGACGCCGTCCATGCGCGCGAGGTTGGCCGAGCACTCGGCCGGCGCGATGATGTAGTAGGTGCTGAGCGCCGCCGAGGTGGAGGGGAGCGAGACCTCCTCGAGGGTGGCGCCGAGCTTCTCCAGCTCGGCGAGGGCCGATTCCACCGCGGTGCGGACACCGGGCTCCAGGCCCTCGGCCAGGTACTCGTGGGGGACACCGAGGCGCATCCCCTCGACACCGCGTCCGAGCTGCTCCTCGACCGGCTCCACGGCGGTGGGCGACGAGGTGCTGTCCCGGGGGTCGTGCCCGGCGATGGCGGTGAAGACCTGGGCGACGTCGTCCACGCTCCGGGCGAAGGGCCCGATCTGGTCCAGTGACGAGGCGAAGGCGATCAGCCCGTAGCGGGAGACCCGGCCGTAGGTCGGCTTGAATCCGGCGACGCCACAGAAGGAGGCCGGCTGGCGGATCGACCCCCCGGTGTCGGTCCCCAGGGAGAAGGGGACCGCCCCGGCGGCGACCACCGCTGCGCTGCCGCCGCTGCTGCCGCCCGGCACGCGGCTCGGATCCCAGGGATTGCCCACCGGGCCGAACGCGGAGTTCTCGTTGGAGGAGCCCATGGCGAACTCGTCGCAGTTGGTGACCGCAACCGGGACCGCGCCGGCGTCGAGCAGCCGCCCGAGCGCCGTGCCGGTGTACGGGGGGACGTAGCCCTGGAGGATCCGGGACCCGGCGGTGGTCTCCACCCCCTCGACGCAGAGGACGTCCTTGTAGGCGAAGGGGACGCCGCAGAGGGGCCCCGCGGTGTCCGGCGACTCGGCGAGGGTGCGGGCGGCGCGAGCGGCCTGACGCTCGGCGAGCTCGTCGGTGTAGCGAAGCACCGGATTGAGACTGGCAAGGGACTCCAGGGCGCTGCGGGACGCGGCGGCGAGCTCGGCGGGCGACGTCTCGCCGCGGCGCAGGCTCGCGCCCAGATCGGCGACGGTGGGGTGGCTCACTCCTGGATCGCCCCCACCTCGAAGTGGTCGCGGCGCCGCTTGGGCGCGTTGGCGAGCGCCGCCTCGACGGGCAGGCATTCGCCGCGCACGTCCTCGCGCCAGGCGTTGACCAGGCCGCCGACCTGGGCGGTCTCGCCGACCCCGGAGGTGTCCACCCGCTGGAGGCGGTCGACGTGGGCGAGGATGGCGTCGAGCTGCTCGCGGTAGCGCTCCAGCTCCTCGTCGCTGAGGCCGAGCCGGGCGAGCATGGCGACGTGGGCGACCTGGTCGCGGGCGAGGGTCATCGCTTCCTCCGGGGCGTCACGGATCGTGATTATCCGCATCGCGCCCGGCGCCGGGGCCGGCGCCCTCCGAGCCGCGGCCAGGAAGCGGGAGCCAGGTGAGGACCGTCTGCTCGGTGGGCTGGAAGCCGTGGCGTCGGTAGACGGCCAGGGCGGCGGGGTTGTCGGGGCGGGTCCAGACCACCACGAAGGTCGCCTCGCGCTCCCGGAAGAGGCGCATCGCCGCCCCCACCAGGGCGGTCGCGACCCCGTGACCCCGGGCGGCGGGTTCGACGTAGAGCTCGGCCACCTCGCCCTCCAGCCCGTTGCCGGGGTCGAAGAGGACGCACCAGCAGAGCCCGACGGCGTGCCCGGTGCCGTCGCGGGCCACGAAGACCACGCTGTCGCCCCGGAAGTGGGGCGCGAGCGGAACCGTGCGGGCGTCGATCTCCTCCCTGGTCTCCGGGGGGTGGCCGTACCGCTGCTGCTCCTCCAGTCCCAGCTCGACCAGGAGGCGGTGGACGTCGGGGTCCTCAGAGCGGTCGAGGACCTCGATGCGCGTCCGTCGCGGTGCCATCCCGCGATCCAACCACACCCGGAGGGGCAATGGCGGCGGGAGACCTTCTCCCGCCGCCACGGCATGGCCCGGCGGGGAGATGCCGGGCCGGAAGACACGCGCGCCTCGAGCGCGGGGCTCAGCCGGTCGTCGTGCTGCCCACGGGCGGGAGACTGGCCGTGGTGGACGGCACCGGCGTCGGCGCTGGAGACGTGGTCCCGGGCGTGGCCGAGGCGCTCGCTGCCGGCGTGGAGGTGGGAGGCGCGCTGCCGGCGACGGCCGAGGCCGAGGGCAGGGGCGGGAGCGAAGGAAGGACGGTCGCGGTGGGCACGGGCATCGCCGAACCCGATGGTGTGGACGATGGCGCGGTGCCCTCCTGCTCAGTCCAGTCGGTGCCATCCCAGGTCCAGGTGTCGCCCACGACCCCCCCGGCCGTCGACGTCGAGCCGGGGGCGTCGCCACCGAACAGCACCACCTGCCCGGTGCCGCCGTCATACGCGAGGGCGAAGCCGGAACGCGGTCCCGGGGTGTCGGCGGTCGTCAGCTGCGTCCATCCGGTGGTGGGATCGGTCGAGACCCACGTCCCATCGGCGGCGTCGAGGCCGACGGCATCTCCCTCCGCGGTGTCGGTCACCGGCGCGACCCCGAAGAAGGGGGCCGCGGCACTCGACGGCGTGACCTGGAAGGACGTCCACCCGCTCCCGGTCCACGCCCAATCCTCAGCCGCAGGGCGGATGGGACAGGGGGCTCCGCTGGGGCAGGTGATGGCCGGCCCGCCCATCTCGGCGTACAGGTCAGGGCCCAGGTCGACGAGACGGCCCGGACCGGGGAACCAGACCAGGTCGCCGCCGGACTCCGGGGCGTCGCTCGGGTCCACCGCGACCTTCTGGAAGGAGCTGCCGTCGAACACCCAGGTGAGCGTCGCCGGCAGGAGGGCGCAGGGCTCCCCGACCTCGGCGCAGTTCGAGCAGGTGACCTCCGAGCCCGTGGCAGAGTTCGTCGCCCCTGACCCCGAGGTCATCGGGCACATCACGCAGGAGGACACCGAGCACGGCACCGGGCAGGCGATGTTGGCAGACCCCCCGGCCCCCTGTGCCACGGGACAGACCGGGCAGGCGATCACGTACGACGGGCTGGCCCCCTGCGCCCCCGCCGGCACGGGACACGCGGTGGAGGTGCAGCCGCCATCGAGGGGGCATGCCGTCGGCACCGGGGCCGTGGTCGCGGTTGCCGAGGGCAGAGCCACGGGTGAGTCGCAGGGCCCGCCGCCCACCCCGATGCAGACACCCGCGCCGCTGCCGGTCACGCCGCCGGCGCTGCCGGTCACGCCGCCGGTGCTACCGGTCACGCCGCCGGTGCTACCGGCCTCGGCGGTGGGGCTCGACACGGGTACCGCCGAGGCGGAACCTTCCGAGGAGTTGTAGATCCCGGGAATCGAGACGTCGTCGGAAGCGGGACTGTCGGCGGTGACCAGGACGATCTTCCCGATCGCCGGGTCGGTGGCCATCGAGGCACCCGCCAGCGTGTAGTAGCCCAGCTGGCCGGCGGCCTGGCCGACGGTCACCGGGGCCCAGTCGCTGCCGTCCCAGGCCCAAGCGTCCTGGAGCTGGGTGCAGGCCCCGCCCGAGGACGTCCCGGAGGAGGAGGTCACGGAACCGCTCATCACGCCGCCCGAGCAGCTGCTCCCGCCGGTCCCCCCCAGCAGGATCACCCGCTGGCTCTGCGGGTCCCAGGCCATCTGGGCGCCATACCGGGCGGGGGGGCTGTCCGCCGGCGTCGCCTGCGACCACGAGGAGCCGTCCCACAGCCAGGTGTCGCCGAGGGGCTGCCCGCTGGCGCCGTCGCCGCCGAACAGGACCACGTCGCCGGTGGTGGGGTCGTAGGCCATGGCCGCGCCGGCCCGGGCCGCGGGGCCGCTGCCCGGATCCCCGAGGACGGCGACGTGTCGGAGGCCGAAGTAACCGCCCGTCACCGCGGCGGCGACCGCCACCGACACCACCAGGACGCCCGCCCCGCTGCGCAGGCGGCTGCCGCGTCTCCGGATGACTTCCATACCGTCCCCTACGCGCCAACCCCGCGCCGGGTTCCCGGGGTCACAGGCGGCGCGGGAGCGAGGGTGCCCGGATAGACTCGCCCGCGATGGCCGCGAGCGCAGGGCGACCCGCTAACCCCGAACGGCTGAGCCCCGAGGATCTGACCCGCCTCCAGCCCGGGCTGGCCCGGCTGATGCCGGAGATCGCCAACCGCTACTGGCGGGCCGTCTACGCCGCCCGGGCCGGCAACTGGCGGCTCGCCCGCTGGCAGCTCTCCGAGATGAGCAAGCTCTTCCACCTGTGCACGATCACCCGGCCCAAGTACGCCGACGACATCGCCGAGTACCTCCACGAGGAGGTGGAGCCGCTCCTCGCCGCGGTCGCGGCCGAGGACCTCGAGTCGTTCGAGCGCCGGGCGGGTGAGGCGGTGGACGCGGCCAACGAATTGCATCGACGCTGGGAGAAGGGCTTCATCGTCTGGAAGCTGCCGGAGAGCGGGCCTCCGGACCTCGATCTGACCGTTCGCTGAGCTCTGCGCGCAGGCCGACGGGAGGGGCGCGCGACGGCTATGCTCGACCCATGATCGTCACCACCACCGAGAACATCCCCGGCACCCGGGTCACCCAGACGCTCGGGCAGGTCTTCGGCCTCACCGTGCGCACCCGCGGCCTGGGCGGCAACATCGCCGCCGGCTTCCGCAGCATCGTCGGCGGCGAGGTCGCCTCCTACGTCAAGCTGCTCGAGGATGCCCGGCGCCAGGCGGTGGACCGCATGGTCCAGAACGCCACCGCGATGGGGGCGAACGCGGTCACCATGATGCGTTTCGACTCGTCGGAGATCGGCAACACCATGAGCGAGATCGTCGCCTACGGCACGGCCCAGGTGATCGAGCCGCTGGCGCCGTCCCGACCCGGGTGATCGCGCGGCGCTGAGGAGGCGCCTGTCATGGCAGTCATCCCCGCCGTTGAGCTGCTGGTGATCACCGCCCTCGTGATCCTGATCATCCTGGGTGCGGTGATCGGCTGGGAGCGGTACCGGGGCGGCGGGCCCGGCGACGGCGGGACCCGCCCCACGACCGAGGTGTTCATCGACCCGGAGACCGGCCGGCGGATGCGGGTCTGGTGCGACGACCGGACCGGGCGGCGGGAGTACCACCCCGAGTGAGCGACGAGGATGCGAGCCGTGCGGCATCGTTCGACAGGCGGGACCGGCCGGGCGTGAACGCGGTGGCGGCGATGATCGAGCGGCTCCGCGAGGGCGGCGTCCGGGACCCGCGCGTGCTCGAGGTCATGGCGGCGCTGCCCCGCGAGGAGTTCGTCCTTCCCGGCGACCGCGAGGAGGCGTACGCGGACCGGGCGCTCCCGATCGGCGGCAACCAGACGATCTCCCAGCCCCTAATGGTGGGGATCATCGTCGAGGCCCTGGAGCTGAAACCGGGAGATGTCGCCCTCGACATCGGCACCGGCAGCGGCTACCAGGCGGCGGTGATGGCCGCCTGTGGCGCGCGGGTGATCAGCGTGGAGCGCATCCCCGAGCTGGCCAACCAGGCCGCCGAGCGCCTGGCGCGCCTGGGCGTGGACGTCGAGGTGGTGGCCACCGACGGCAGCCTGGGGCTTCCTGATCGCGCCCCCTTCGACGCGATCGCCGTCGGGGCCGCGGCTCCCCACCTCCCCGTGGCGCTCGCCCGCCAGCTGCGCGAGGGCGGCCGTCTGGTGGTGCCGATCCGCAGCGGCCCCGAGGGGGAGGAGCTGACCCGGGTGCGGATGCGTGGCGGCAGCTGGGTGTCCGAGAACCTCGGGCCCTGCCGCTTCGTCCCCCTGATCGGAGCGGGCGGGTATCGGGTCGGGCCCTCCTTCTGAGCGCTCCGGCGTTTAGCATGGGCGGACGCCGAGGTACATCGGAAGGTGACCGGCCCGGAGCCGGCGGTGTCGCGCTCCCGGGCCAATCGGCTCACATTCGGGCACGTTCTGGAGGGACCCCTCACATGGCCAAGACCGTCGGCATCGATCTCGGTACCACCAACAGCGTGGTGGCCGTGATGGAGGGCGGCGAGCCCACCGTCATCGCCAATGCCGAGGGCGGTCGCACCACCCCCTCCGTGGTCGCATTCACCCGCGGCGGAGAGCGCCTGGTCGGCACGCTGGCGCGCCGCCAGGCGGCGGTGAACCCCAACAACACGATCTATTCGATCAAGCGTTTCATGGGCCGGCTGCTCAGCGAGGTGACCAACGAGACCAGGCAGGTCCCCTACAAGGTCGTGGCCGGCAAGGACGGCCGCGTCGAGGTGGAGGTCGCCGGTGAGCGCCACACCCCCGAGCAGATCTCGGCGATGGTCCTCCAGAAGCTGAAGACCGACGCCGAGGCGTACCTGGGCGAGAAGGTGACCGACGCGGTCATCACCGTCCCCGCCTACTTCAACGACGCCCAGCGCCAGGCCACCAAGAACGCCGGCCAGATCGCCGGGCTCAACGTGCTGCGGATCATCAACGAGCCGACCGCCGCCTCGCTCGCCTACGGGCTGGAGAAGAAGGAGAACGAGAAGATCCTGGTCTTCGACCTGGGCGGCGGCACCTTCGACGTCTCCATCCTCGAGGTCGGCGAGGGGGTCTTCGAGGTCAAGTCCACCAACGGCGACACCCACCTGGGTGGCGACGACTACGACCGGAGGGTGGTGGACTGGCTGGCGGATGAATTCAAGCGTGACCAGGGCATCGACCTGCGCGGCGACCCCCAGGCCCTGCAGCGGCTGACCGAGGCCGCCGAGAAGGCCAAGATCGAGCTGTCGCAGCGCCAGGAGACGCAGGTCAACCTCCCCTTCATCACCGCCGACGCCTCGGGGCCGAAGCACCTCGACATCGCCCTGTCGCGGTCCAAGTTCGAGCAGCTCACCGAGGACCTCAGCGCGCGCTGCCGCAAGCCCTTCCAGGACGCCCTGGCCGACGCCCACATGAGCGTCAAGGACCTCGACGAGGTGATCCTGGTCGGCGGCTCCACCCGGATGCCGGTGATCCAGGCGCTGGTCAAGGAGCTGACCGGGAAGGACGCCAACCGCGGGGTCAACCCCGACGAGGTGGTGGCCATCGGTGCCGCCATCCAGGCGGGCGTGCTCAAGGGCGAGGTCAAGGACGTCCTCCTCCTCGACGTCACCCCGCTCTCGCTCGGGATCATGACCGAGGGCGAGGTCAACACCAAGCTCATCGACCGCAACACCACCATCCCCACCGCCAAGTCGCAGGTCTTCTCGACCGCGTCCGACGCCCAGCCGAGCGTCGAGATCGTCGTCCTCCAGGGCGAGCGGCCGATGGCGCGGGACAACCGGATCCTGGGAACATTCACGCTGGATGGGATCCCGCCGGCACCGCGCGGCGTGCCCCAGATCGAGGTCACCTTCGACATCGACGCCAACGGCATCCTCAACGTCACCGCCCATGACCGGGGTACCGGCAAGCAGAACAAGGTGACCATCACCGGGTCCACCACTCTCCAGAAGGACGAGGTGGAGCGGATGGTCAAGGAGGCCGAGTCGCACGCCGAGGAGGACCGCAAGCGGGCGGAGGCCATCGAGACCAAGAACCGCGCCGAGCACCTCGCCTTCCAGGCCGAGAAGGCCCTCAAGGACGCGGGCGACAAGGTGCCCTCCGACCTCCGTTCAGACATCGAGGGGAAGATCGCGGCGGTGCGTGACGCCATCAGCAAGAACGACGACGCCGCCATCAAGTCCGCCCACGACACCCTGCAGGCGTCGATCCAGAAGATCGGCGAGGCCGTGTACGCGTCGGCGGGAAGTGGGTCGTCGAGCGGTCCGGCCGGGCCGGCGCCGGATTCAGGCGGCGGTGCAGCCCCCGAGGGCGGTGCGCCGGGTTCGTCCGGCTCCGATGGGTCGGGCGGCGACGACGTCGTGGACGCCGAGTTCAAGGAGGTCTGAGCCGGAAGGCCTTCGGGCGGGCCGGGCGGGGCAGGGGACGCCCCCCGCTCGGGGGACGGCGTCCGAGCGCCCTGACTGGCGCTCGGCACCTTGTGCTCGGCGGCGTTGCAACCGCCGCCTGCGCAAACCCCACTCGCTGGTTGGCGTCCCCTGCCCCTTCGCCGCGCTGCGATTCCGGCTCGGTAGAGCGAGGGAAGCGCTCGGCGCCTTGTGCTCGCCAGCGGTGCATCCGCCGCCTGTATCAGCGCCGAGGACTACTGGGCTGCCGGCTTCTCCGATCAGCCGCTCACCCACCGCGAACAGACGTGGATGGAGCATGACACGGACAGCGGCTGACCATCGTCGGAAACCTCAGCTCATCAGGAGGGACGAGCATGGCGCTTGCCAGCGCAGCCTGCGTGAGCGTCGACGATTGCTGGGCCGTGGGCTACGACTACACGGGCTCCGACCTTTCCGACCTTGAGGACGGCAAGACGTTGATCATGCAGGCTTCCTAGCCTGCGTCCCAGCCCCGCGCTCACGAGCTGGGAGCAGACGGCGCCCACCGGCACGTAACCGGCGGGCGCCGCCAGGTCAGCCGTCAAGGCTTGGTGCTGTAGCCGGGGTACTTGTCGACCAGCCCGAACATCCACGCGTACGTCTTGACGGTGAGCCGCAGGAAGCCGGTCACGAAGCTGTGTGGACCCTGGGGGTAGTGGCCCGAAAGCACCACCACGATCTCCATGATCCAGGCCACGATCGACACCACGAAGCCCAGTATCCCGAGCCAGATGAACACAGGGATGAGAGCGACGTACCGCCCGAGGAAGAAGAGGGCGCCCAGGCACCCCATCCCGCGCGAGTACTTGTCCTGGTGCCCGATGGTCAGTTGGACGAGGTGCGGCATGTACACCGTTCCGCCCGGCGGCGTTGCCGGGTAGCCCGGCGGAGGCGCGGCCGCATAGCCCGGAGGAGGCTGTGGCGGATACCCGGGCGGCGGCGGCGGAGGAGGCGGCGCGTAGGTCATGGGCTGGTTCCTCCTCGGGAGGGGATCCTCATCGGATCGGCACAGCCGGGGACTTACGACGGCGCGGGGCCCTCTCGTTGGCGGGGATTGTGCCAGCTTTGGGGGTGGTCCGTGGGAGCGGTTGCGGCTGTCCAGAGCCTGCCCCTCGGGGGAGGCGCTGGGGCTCCGCGCCCTTCGTCGCGAGGCCGGGCGGCTCGTGCAACCAGGACCGGAGGCGCGCCGTCCGGCCCGGCGCGACTGTAGACTCTCGGACATGGCAGGCGAGAAAACCCGCGGCGCCCCCAAGAAGCAGGCGAAGAAGCCGAAGGCGCCGTCCACACGCAAGGCCCAGCGGCAGGCCGAGGCGAAGAAGGCGCGGCAGCAGACCACCCTGGCGCAGTGACCTCCACGGGCGCCACCGGCCCGGCGGGGCGATCGTCAGAATCTGCCCATGCCCAGCGTCTTCACCCGCATCATCGCCGGTGAGCTGCCGGCCCGCTTCGTCTGGAGCGACGACCGCTGCGTCGCCTTCCTCGCCAACCGTCCCCTGCGACCAGGCCACACCCTGGTGGTGCCCCGTCTCGAGGTGGACCACTGGCTGGACCTCGAGCCGGCCCTGCTCGGGCACGTGATGGCCGTGTCCCACCAGGTGGGACGAGCGCTACAGCACGGCTTCCGGCCGCTCAGGGTCGGGATGATCATCGCCGGCCTGGAGGTCCCCCACGTCCACGTCCACCTGGTGCCCTTCCACACCATGGGGCAGCTCAACTTCGCCCAGGCGGACCCCAACCCGCGGCCGGAGGAGATGGACCGGGCGGCCGCGACGATCAGGGCGTCACTGGCCGCCCTGGGTCTGGCCGGCGGCCGCGATCTCTGATCAGGGGAGGTAGCCGGTCTCCCCGTCGATCCGCTCGCGGAGCAGGTCCGCGTGCCCGTTGTGCCGCGAGTACTCCTCGATCATGTGGACGAGGATCCAGCGGAGCGAGACGGGCTCCCCGCTCTTCTGACGGCCGGTCTCGTCCAGGCCGCGGGCGTCGACGATCGCCCGGGCGAGGTCGCATTCAGCCCTCCAGGTGGCGAACGCCTCGTCGACGTCGGCCGCGTCGACGTCGTTGAAATCCGCGTCGGGGTCGGTGTCGGACGGGTGGACGGGCGGGATGTCCTCCCGGGCCAGGGTCCGCCGGAACCACCCCCGCTCGACCTCGGCCATGTGCCGGACCAGTCCCAGCAGCGAGAGGGTCGAGGGGGCGGCCGCGCGCCGGCGCATCTGCTCCGCCTGCAGCCCGGCGCACTTCCGGGCGAGCGTCGCCCGCTGCCATTCGAGGAAGGCGAGCAGGGTCTCCCGCTCGCCGGCGACCCGGGGCAGGGACCGGAACTCGGCCGTCAGCGGCGCGGCTCCAGGCCGCGCCCGGACGGCGGCCCCATCGCCGGTGGTGAAGGGGGCGGCGGCACCGAGGTGGGGAACGGGTTGGCAGGCAGGCTGGCGCCACCGCTCTTGGGGCTCGCGCGGAGGACGCGCTGGAAGATGAACTGGAGCGTGAACGGCACGGCGATGGCGAAGATCCCGGTCAGGAAGGTCATGGCATTGGGCAGGCTGGCCTCGTTCGACAGCCCCAGGTAGCAGAAGAGGGCGGTGACGAAGGAGATCGCGATGATCACGGCCATGCCGCCGATCAGGACCATGTCCTGGTTGACGTCGGAGACGAGAGCGTGCTCCCGGTACCGCTGCTGGAAGAGGCGGTAGATCTTGAGCCCGATCCAGCTGTTCAGCATCATCCCGCTCACGAAGGCGAGGATCGCGATCGACCACCGGAAGGCGGCCAGGTGCTTGACGATGAAGACGGCGATGTTGACGACGATCAGCGCGACCGGCGTGACCGCGCCGAGCGCCGGGATCGCCCAGCGGCGGACCCGGCCGGGATGTCGTCGTTGGGCCCCGGGGAGGGCCGGCCGCGAGGGGAAGCCCATCGCCTCGTAGCGTAGGACTTCCCACGGCCCCTCGAACGCCCGGGACGCTGGCACAATCAGGCGGTGTCCGACACCGAGGCGCTGGAGTGGGCCCTGCAGGCGGCGACGACCGCCGCAGACCAGGGTGCGACCTCTGATCTGCACGTCTCCGAGCGGGTGGCTCAGGCGGGGAGCGCCGCCATCGAGAGCCTGCGCAGCTGCGAGACCCATCCGGCCTGGCGGCTGCAGATGCCCGGCGTCCCGGACCCCCTCCTGGAGACCCGGCATGACGTCCGGGCCGCCGCCCAGGCCGTGCTCGGTCAGCTCGAGCTGATCGGCCTCGCCTGGGCCTCCTGGGACCCCCCCACCCAGAGCGCAATGCTCGGCGAGCTGGAGGAGTCCAGCCGGGAGCTGGCCAGCCAGGCCCAGCGCTTCATCCGGGACGTGGTCTGACGGCCGCATGCGGCATACCCGCCGCCCTGCCGCATGCGGTGACGCGGGACGGGTGCCGGGCGATCACCGGACTGTCTCAGCGCCGTCTCACGTGATCGCAAGATTCCACTCCTAAGCTGGAAGCGCGCCATGCCGCATTCCAGAACCATCGCCATCGCGCTCGCGTCCACCGCGGGGCTTCTCTCCGGGTGCACGGCGGTGCTCATCCCGTCGGGGGCCTCCGCGATCGCATCGGTGCTCGACCCGCCCGGAGCGATCGAGCTCTCCTTCACGTACCACGCCCAGCAGGACCCCGATTGGTGCGATCCGGCCGACATCGAGATGTGGCTCGTGGCGGACGGGGTGGCCCTGCCGGCCGGCGACGACCACGCCATCCAGCAGGACTTCTGGAGCTATGAGACCTCCCACAACGACGGCTACACCATCGCGGAGTGGAACGCCTCCCCCTATGCGGTGGCGGTGACCCTGGACCACTTCGGGGATCGCAGCGACATCGGTGACGCCCCGCAGCCGTCGCTGGACGCCGCCGGCAGGGTGATCTCGCACAGCATCGCGGACCTCCACCAGCCGGTGATCGTCATGGTGGGCGGCGCCACCCACTACGTGCTGGTCACCGGCGTGCAGCTGGGTGGGAAGGGCGCCGATGCGCCGCCGCTCGCGGTCACGCTCGCCAACCCGCTCCAGTTCGGCGTCGGCGGGGGCCCGCCCTCGGGCTCCGACGGTGCCATCACCATGTCCTGGACCGACTTCGCCACCTGGTACACGCCCAACACCCATCATGGCGGGGTCTGGGCGGCCAAGTGGGTGCTGATCGCAGCCGGGATCGACCGCGCCGCCTGACCCTCAGCCGCCGATGTGGTTCGCGGGGATGGTGCCGAGCTTGCCGGCGCGGTAATCCTCGAACGCCTGGAGCAGCTCGTCGCGACGGTTCATCACGAAGGGGCCGTAGGCGGCGACGGGCTCGCGGATCGGCTCCCCCCCGAGGACCAGCGCCTCCAGGGCGGGAGCCCGGCTCTCCTGACGCTCGGCGGCGGCGAGGGTGACGAAATCCCCGCCCCCCAGCACCGCCAGCTGGCCTGTCTGGAGCGGCGCGGCGCCACCCTCCCCGACCGAGCCGTCGCCCGCGAGGACGTAGACCAGGGCGTTGAAGCCGGCCGGCCAGGGCAGCTCGAGGACCGCCCCGGGGGTGAGCGTGGCGTGCACCATGGCCACGGGCGTGTGGGTGACGCCGGGTCCGTGCTCGCCGGCGACGTCCCCGGCGATGACCCGCACCAGGGTGGTGCCGTCGGCCGAGGCCAGCAGGGTCACCCGCTGCGCGCCGATGTCCTGGTACCGGGGCGCCACCCACTTCTTGGCGGAGGGAAGATTGACCCAGAGCTGGATGCCGTGGAAGAGACCGCCGCTCGCGATCAGCTCCTCCGGCGGGCGCTCGATGTGCAGGATGCCGGCACCCGCGGTCATCCACTGGGTGGCGCCGTTGGTGATCATCCCTCCCCCACCCGTCGAGTCCTGGTGCTGGAAGGTCCCGTCGATCATGTAGGTGACGGTCTCGAATCCCCGGTGGGGGTGCCAGGGGGTGCCCTTGGGCTCCCCCGGGGCGTATTCGACCTCACCCATCTGATCCATGTGGACGAAGGGGTCGAGGGCGGCCAGGTCGACCCCGGCGAACGCCCGCCGCACCGGGAACCCCTCCCCCTCCAGGCCATGGGGAGCGGAGGTCACCGAGACGACCGGGCGGGTGGCCTCCCGGCTGCGGTCGGGCCGCGGGATGCGGGGCAGGACGAGGAGGTCGGGAACGGTGACGGCGGGCATGGGCTCTCCCGGGTGTGGGCGTCGGGCTTACCGCAACGGTATACCCAGATGGTTGATGCGTCAACCAAGCGAACCGGTGGGGCTCCGGACGGGCACCTCCGTGGCGGTGGGGGTGGCGCCGCATGGGGCCGCACCGGCCGCTCGCGTGTCCCGTCTGGCGGGATGTGATACTGGGCGCGTGATCTCCGGCGAGCCCCCCGCGACGTCGGACACCGGCGTCCCGCCGGAGGGCGTGCTCCTCGGCGACAACCTCGAGGTGCTTCGCGGCATGCCAGACGGCTGCGTCGACCTGATCTACATCGACCCGCCCTTCGGGACCGGTCAGCGCCGCCGGCTCGACTCCATACGGACCGGCTCGGGCACCCGGACCCGGGTCGGCTTCGGGGGACGGAACTACCGCTGGCAGACCGTCTCCTCGCTCGAATACCAGGACGGCATGGACCTCGAGGCCTATCTCGGCTTCCTGGCCCCGCGCCTCGCCGCGATGCGGCGGGTGCTCACCGACCGCGGCTCCCTGTACGTCCACCTGGACCACCACACCGTTCACCACGTCCGGATGCTCCTGGACGGGGTCTTCGGGCCGGAGCGCTTCCTCAACGAGATCATCTGGGCCTACGACTACGGCGGCCGTGCCCGGGACCGCTGGCCGCGCAAGCACGACAACATCCTCTGGTACGCGAAGTCGGCAACCTGGGTGTACAACCGCGAGGCGGTGGACCGGGTCCCCTACCTGGCGCCGGGCCTGGTCGGTGCCGAGAAGGCGGCGCGGGGCAAGCTGCCCACCGACGTGTGGTGGATGACGATCGTCCCCACCAGCGGCCGGGAGCG